>ERZ869921.488-NODE-488-length-24200-cov-6.269000_pt1 | contig 24200 bp, 30 predicted proteins | sample MGYA00579310_ERZ869921 | MGnify/ENA primary metagenome ERZ869921 (study PRJEB32216, sample SAMN09231816) | wastewater metagenome | place: USA: Maryland | collected 2016-06-21 | study: EMG produced TPA metagenomics assembly of the PRJNA472060 data set (Reclaimed... | reverse complement strand
GGTAAATCGGCGTCGGCATTCGCGCGTCTCTCAACCAAGCTCTAAGGGGTCAAGGGTTTGAAGCCTACCGAGAAACGGGCCGCGGCGAAATCAAAGAGCGTGCCAACTCGTCCCGAGAAGCTGAAGGCGGATCAGCCGGACGGGCTGGTGACGCGGGCGCAGGCGGCGACGGCGCTCGGCGTGGCCCCGAACCGGATCAACAAGTGGGTCGCGGATGGTGCTCCGGTGGCGATGGTCGGGAGCCGCGGGCACTCGGCCTACTATGACCTCTCGGCTTTGCGGGCGTGGGTGGCGGATCGCGGGCGGCCCGACCAGGACGAGGGTCTGACGCTCGGCGCCGCGCGTGCGCGAATGGCGACTGCGCAGGCGATCAAGTTCGAGCGTGAGAACCTCGTGCGGTCGGGCGAGCTCGTGGAGCGTGCGCAGGTCGCGGCCGAGGGGCAAGCCGTTCTCGCGTCACTGAAGGCGAAGCTGCTCTCGGTTCCTCGCCTTGCGGTCATCCGCGGCATAGTCCCCCGGGAGAAGGAGCACGATCTCCATGTGCTCGTCGTCGAGACGCTGCGCGAGCTCGCGCGGTGGAAGGTCGGCGGGGAAGAGCAGCCGGCCGTCGAGTCGAACGGATGACGGACGCTCCCGTCGCTGGGCCTTCGCTCACTGCGGAGTGGGTCTCGGTCCTCGAACCGCCTCCCGATCTCACGGTGAGCGAGTGGGCGGAGGCGCACCGGATGCTCCCCGAGGCGAGCGCCTCCCGCGGGTCGAAGTGGCGGAACGACACGGCGCCATACCTCTCCGGGATCATGGACGCGGCGCTCGAGACCGGAGTCCGCAAGATCGCCCTGATGAAGTCCGCGCAGACGGGCGGGTCCGAGGTGCTGAACAACATCATCGGCTACCACATCCACCACGACGCGTGTCCGATGCTCATCGTCCATCCGACGCACGACGCCGCGGAGGCATGGTCGAAGGAGCGCCTGTCGGACATGATCCGGTCGACGCCCGCTCTCGCTGAAGTCGTCCGGGACAAGGCGCAGCCGAAGACTCAGGCACACCAGGCGGAGAGCACGCTCTCGCTGAAGATGTTCCCGGGCGGCTTCATCGCGCTCGGCGGGGCGGGATCGCCAAACACCTTCGCGCGATGGTCCGTGCGAATCGCGATCGGTGACGACGTGGACCGCTTCCCTCCGGTCGTCGGCGAGGAAGGCGACCCGTCCGACCTGCTCGTAAACCGGACGATCAGCTTCTACGATGCGCTGAGCATCTTCGTCTCGACGCCGACCCTGAAGGGCGGCCGCATCGACCGGCTCTTCACGAACAGCGATCAGCGGAGGTTCTTCGTCCGGTGCATCCACTGCGATCGCTGGGACTGGATCGGATGGAACGACGCCGACCACTTCCGCATCGGCTACGACGATTCCGACCCAGAGACCGCGAGAATCGAGTGCCCGAGCGAAGAGCGCGGCGGGTGCGGCGGACACATGACCGAGGCCGACCGGCGCCTGATGGTGGCCGAAGGCGAGTGGCGTCCCACGGCACGCGCGCAGGAGCCGGGCCTCGTGGGCTTTCACCTTCCGGCCATGATCTCGACCGTCGGCGGAGTGACCCTGCAGGGCCTCGTGGCGAAGTGGCTCGCGGCTCGTTCTGCCGGGAAAGAGAAGCTCCACGTATTCGTCAATACCGCCCTGGCCGAGGGCTGGGAGGACCGGGCGTCGAGCGTCGCGCCTCACACGCTCATGAGCCGTCGCGAGTCCTACGGGGAAGGGGTCGACGTACCGGAGTGGGCTCCATGCCTCACGGCTGGGATCGACGTTCAGATAGACCGTTTCGCGGTCGCGGTTGTCGCGTGGGGGCTCGCGGGTGAACGCGCCGTGGTGGACTGGAGAGAGATCCCAGGCGATCCGAAGCTCCCCGAGACTCAGGCCGCGCTGCTCGAGATGCTCGGCGGGCGCTACTTCCACGCCTCCGGGCACAGGCTGCCGATCCATGCAGCGTGCATCGACTCGGGCTTCTCGACGGAGGATATCTATGACCTGGTCCTCGCGCAGCAGCATCGAAAGCTGTTCGCCACGAAGGGCGTAGCCGGGCGCTCTGGCGAGCCGATCGTGAGCAAGGCGAGTGAGAAGAGCTACGGCCGCCGCTCGCGCCCGGTCAGGCTGTACACGATCAACGTAGACGACGCCAAGGCCGACGTGATGAACGCGCTCACGGTCACGACTCCGGGCGCCGGCTGCTTCCACTTCCCGGAGCGGGTCGACGAGGAGTTCTTCGCGCAGCTCTGCGCTGAGCATCGAGAGCAGCGCTACAACAAGTCGAACGTCGCAACACACAGCGTGTGGGTTCAGGACCGAGCGCGCAACGAGGCGCTCGACTGCGTCGTGATGGCGCTCGCCGCGCTGCGCCTGCTCAACCCGAATATCCGACAGATGGCCGCGACCATCGCCGAGAGTCCTCTGCCGAACGCGCAGCAGCAGGCCCAGGCCGCGAGGCCGCAGGCGCAGGTTCAACAGCAACCGCAACGCCGCATTGGGAGATCTTCCTACCTTGGCCGCTGAACGAATCCCCCCGCTCGTGTCGATCATCATTCCGACCTACAACCACGGCCACGTGCTGGCCGAGGCGATCGAATGCGCGCTGCGCCAGAGGGCGCCGTGCGAGGTAATCATCGTTGACGACGGCTCGACCGACAACACCGCGGCATTTCTCGCCGCCCCCATAATCGCGGATGTCTACGGCCTGCGCGTGATCACCATTCCGCACAGCGGGGCGAGCGCTGCGCGCAATGCCGGGCTCGACGCGGCTCGGGGCGAGTTCGTGATGTTCCTCGATGCCGACGACCTGATCACGCCGAACAAGGTGGAGCGCCAGCTCGCGCAGTTCACGACCGAGGTCGGATGGGTTCTGTGCGACGTGCGCATCGAGGACGCTGCGCGAAACGGTCGGGTGACGCTCGCCTCAGAACAGTACCGCTACGCCGAGAAGAACCTCGGCGGGTGGATCCGCGAGCAGCTCGTCCCCGCGAACTTCATCCCGATCATGTCGCCTCTCGTCCGGGCATCCGTGCTCGATGGGCTGCGTTTCAGCGACGATCGCGCCCCGGAGGACTGGTACTTCTGGCTCGAGGTCGCGTCCCGGGCCCGCGTTCGATACTTGCCCGAGGTGCTCGCTGTCTACCGACACGGCAAGACAGGCCGAAGCCGTATCCCGAAGGCCGCGCGCGCGATCGTCCCAAACGTGGCGGATACGCTCCGCCTGAACCTCGGCTGCGGAGCCTTTCCGATCCCCGGCATGGTGAACCTAGACAAGCGCCAGGGGTGGCGATTCCAGGACGGGCTCGACTTCCCGAACCACAGCGTCCACGGGATCACGATCTCGCACGCGCTGATGTACCTTCCCGATCACGACTGGCCCGCGTTCTTCTCCGAGATGGCCCGCGTGCTGGTCGACGGCGGGGTGGTGCGAATCACGGAGGACGACACCCGCAACCCGCAGAGTGCGCGCTTCGGTGGGTGGAAGGGCTCGGAGCCGGCCGTCACTATGACGTGGGCCGAGAAGGTCAAGGCCGCGCTCGATCGCGCGGGTCTCGCAGCGTACGACGCGACCCCGGCTGCCACGCGCGGGCACGACTCACTGCGCCAGTCTCGCCACGGGGAAGCGCCGGATGTGTTCTACGTCGAGGGGGTGCGCGGCCGCGGGGTGCTTCTGTCCCCGCACAACGACGACGAGACGCTGTTCGCGGCATTCACCATCCTCCGCCATCGGCCGCGGGTGGTCGTCTGCTACTCGAGCGAGCGGGACTACGGCGACGCCGCAGTGCGGGAGGCGGAGAGTCGGGATGCCGCGGAGGTTCTCGGGGCATCCGGGTTAGAGCAGTGGCATGGCGGTGACCTGGTGGCGGCGATGCGCGACCTCGACGCGCGGACTCACCCGGAGCGCGTGTGGGCGCCCGATGAGCGCGCCTCGCATCCGCAGCACGTCGAGGTGGCCCGCGCCGCGCGGGAAGTGTTCGGCGATCGGGTCGTCACGTTCCACACCTACGACGAGGGCGGGAAGGTCCGCGACGGCCGCGCCGTTCCATACGAGCCCGAGTGGGTGCACGCGAAGTTGCGCGCCCTATGCCGCTATCAGACGCAGGCGACACACCCCCGCGCCGGCGACTTCTTCACGTGGGATCTCTTGGAGTACCAGCCATGACCGAAGCCGGACCCTTCCGCCTCTTCCCCGCGCAGTATCGCTGGTGGTCGTTCGCCGACTACGGCCAGCTCCTCTCCATCGTGCAGCGGTTCCGGCCGAGGCGCGTCATCGAGTTCGGGCCTGGTGGCTCGACACTCGCACTCGTGGAGGGTGGCGCCGAGATCGTCGAGACTTTCGAGGACGATCACGCGTGGCTCGGCGTCCAGGAGAAACGGCTCGATCCGCACCGAAGCGTCGTGATCTTGCGGCTCTATCGCCACTCCGAGCCGCTTTCGATCCCGGAGGCCGACGATCAGAGATACGACCTCGCCTTCGTGGACGGCCCCCGCGAGACGCTCCAGCGGTCCGTGGAGATCGCGTACGCCGCGGAGAGGTCTCGGGTCGTCGTCACCCATGACGCCACGAGCGCGCCAGTGCGGGACGCTCTCCTGGCGCTTCAGGCGCGCGGCTGGGCGGTGGAGTTCATTCCCTTCACTCGCCCCGCGGGAGACGAGAACGCGATGGGCGTGGCGGTCGCCCCGGAGTGCTAGCGGTCGCGTGCTGGAAATGGGGCCAGACCTTCGGCCCCGAATATGTGAACCGCCTTCGCGCTGCGCTGGAGAAGCACCTCCACGTCGAGCACGAGCTGGTGTGCATCACGGACGACGCCACGGGGATCGACTCTCGCGTGCGCATCGTTCCGATGCCGACGACCTACGCGGATACCCCGCGCTGTCGTCGTCGAATGCAGATCTTCAGCCGGGACTTCGCGCAGCAGATCGGGACGCGAATCCTCTCGATCGACCTGGACGTGGTGATCGTGGACGACATCACGCCGCTCGTGGATCGCCCTGAGCCGATCGTGTGCTGGCTCGTCGACTACGCGCAGGTGTACTCCGGGAGTTTTCACCTGATGGACGCGGGCGTCCTCGACGAACTGTGGAAGCTCTACGAGGAGTCTCCCGAAGGCTTCCCGATGGTGGTTCAGGCCCGCGGCTGCCCGTCCGACCAAGCGATGCTGAACTGGCACCTTCGGGATCATGATGGCCCGGTCGCACACTGGACCATCGGCGCCGGCCTCGTGACCTACTTCGGCGACGGGTATGCGCGCCTTGAGCATCACGGCGTTGGCCCGACCCGGCAAGACCTTTCGAAGGGCGCCCGCATCGTGGTGCTCGGATCGGCAGATAAGGCCGTCATGGACGAGGGCCGCTTCGCCTGGGTGCGCGAGCACTGGAGCGCGCTGCCCGGGGAGGCGACGTGCCACCACTAAACAGCCTTCGCATCGAGATTGAGTGCGAGGAGTTCGCTCGTCTCACGAGACTGTCGATAGCGCTGCGCGCAGTCGGCCTGATCTGGCTGGCCAATCGGATCCCGATCGCGCGCTGGAGGATGCGCGGGCGGAGATGGCAGACGATCTCTCTCTCTCAACTGGAGCGTCTCGCGTGATCCTCGCCATGACTCCATTCGACCCGTGTGCAAATCTCGGGAAGGCGTACAACGAGGCGATGGCCCTCCTCCCGGATGACGGGTGGGCGGTCTTCATCGACCACGACGCCGCGCTCACGACTCGCCGATGGCACGCGCAGATCGCCGAGGCCATCGCCTTCAAGCCGGACGCCGGCGCCTTCGTCGCGTGCACGAACCGGATCGCGGCGCCGTGGCAGCAGGTAGGGGACCGGAACAACTTCGACATGGTGCACCATCGGGCGTTCGGCGCCGAGCGTCTCAAGCTCCGCACTCTGCTCGACGTGACGGATACCCAGGGCTTCGGAGGCGTCGCGTTCGCCATCTCGAAGCGGACGTGGGACCGGATCGGAGGCGCGCCCGACGGGATGCTGTGCGTGGACCATCATCTCCACTTCCGATGCCGCAAGGCCGGGCTCCGGGTCTACCTGTTGGAGAGCTGGTACGTGTACCACTGGCGCCGTGGGCCGCTTGCGAACGGCGACGCGGACAACCTGCCACGCGACACGCCGCGGGCCGCTGACTGCCCGTGCCGCGGCCCCGAGAAGAACCCTACCGTGAGGATTCAGCTACCGTGACCGAAGACAAGCCCCGTCTCGTCTCCTGCTACTTCGGCGGCTCCTCGGACTGGGAGCGCCTCGCGCGCGTCCTCGAGCTGGGCGCGCGCCGCCACTGCGCCGGATGGGACATCGACCTCCGTCGCATCGAAGCGCCCCCGCCGACTCACTCACTGTCCGCGAACAAGAACGGGAACACGCACAAGCTCGACTGGTGGACGGACCAGGTGGAAGCCGCAGAGAACGGAACCCGGATCCTCCTCATCGACACCGACACCATGATCCTCGGGCCGCTCGACGAGGCGTGGTCGGAGGACTTCGACTTCGGGTACACCACCAAGGGTGGGCGGTTCCCGTTCAACGCGGGCGTGATCTTCGTCCGCGTCTCGCGCCGCGTGAAGTCATTCATGCGGACATGGTGCGCGGAGAACCGCCGGATGTTCGAGGACTCCGCGTATCACCTCCCCTGGTATCGGCGCTTCGGCGGGCTGAATCAGGCTGCGCTCGGGAAGATGCTCACCGAAGACGTCAACGTGAAGATGGGCGTGAAGCTCGCGACGCTGCCCTGCTCGACGTGGAACTGCGAGGACGCCTCGTGGGAGTCCTTCGGAGATCACACGCGGATCGTCCACATCAAGAGCGGGCTACGACTCGCGGCCCTCGCGACCGGGGACGGGTCGCTGAAGCTCATGCCGCTGGTGCGCATCTGGCGCGCGTTGGAAAGGGAGGCCCAGGCTCAGTGAAAGAGTGGTTCACCCTCGAGGAGATCGCCGCTCTGCTTCACATCGGGACGCGCCACGCGCGACGGCTGCTCGGTCCGTATCGCGCCGACTGCCACCTCGCGCGGAAGCGCGGGCACCCGCGGCTCATCCTGTGGGTTCCCGCGAAGGTGGTGACGAAAATGCGCGATGAGCGGGCCGAAGTGTGGCGGGAAACCCTAGACCCGCAAACCCTGTCAAGCGTTTTCTCATAGGACGCTCACCTAGGACACTCACCTAGGACACGCGGGGAATCCGCTCGAAAACCGCCCTTACCCTGTGCTGGTAATGGCGTTGACACTCGCACAGTTGCAGACGAACCGCGACTCGATCGACTCCGCGATCGGCAAGGGCGAGCTTTCGGTCACGTTCTCGGATCGGACCGTGATGTATCGGTCGATCTCTGACCTGAAGCGGGCGCGCGACATCATCGACAGCGACATTCTGAAGCTCTCTGGCCGGGCGAAGCAGTCTCTCGGCGTCGGGTCGAAGGGCTTCTGATGAGCACCAGTACGCTCCCGAAGCCGTCGCGGGCCGCCTACTTCCGCGACTATCGCGCCCGCAAGGCCGCGCAACCGCAACAGACGGATGTTGCGCGCAACAATCGCAACAAGCAGCCGCTCGCCGCTCGGGCCGCGGTCTACGAGGCCGGGTCGGTCTCCCGCCGCACGGTCGGATGGAAAGCCCCGACGACCTCGCCGAACAGCAACCTCCTCGCGAGCCTCGCGCTGATCCGCGACCGCTCGCGCCAGGCGATCCGCAACGATGGCTGGGCCAAGGGCGCGATCGACAAGCTCGTATACAACATCGTGGGCACCGGCATCGTCCCGCTTTCGAAGGCGCAGGACGCGCCGTTCCGCTCCGCGGTTCAGGCTCTCTGGCTGAAGTGGACGTCGGTGAGTTCGACGACCCGGCAGCAGGACTTCTACGGCCAGCAGGCGCAGGCCGTGCGGTGCTGGCTCTCCGCTGGTGAGGTGTTCCTCCGCCTCCGCCGTCGCTCGCCCGTGGACGGGCTTCCTGTGCCCCTCCAGGTAGAAGTCATCGAGCCGGAAATGTGCCCGATCGACTACAACGGCGAGCGCGGGGGGAACCGCATCCGCGCGGGCATTGAGTTCAGCCCCATCGGCGAGCGCGTCGCCTACTACTTTTTCTTCTCCCGGCCCGGAGACCTTCAGGACTACGACGCGGGCGACCTACGCCGCATCCCCGCCGAGGACGTGATCCACCTATACGAGGAACTTCGCCCGGGCCAGTACCGCGGCGAGCCGCACCTCACGCCCGCGCTTGTCCTCCTGTGGGAACTGGACAAGATGCAGGACGCGACGGTTCTCCGCTCGCAACTTGCGAACATGTTCGCGGGCTTCCTGAAGACCCCGAACACGGACGCGGACGTTCACCCGCTCACCGGCCTCGCCGCGAACACGAACGACGAGGGCAAGCCGATCCTCACGCTCGAGCCCGGCACGTTTCAGGAGCTCGCGCCAGGCGAGGACGTGGTGTTCAACGAACCCCCGAAGGCCGACACGTTCGCGCCCGCGTTCATGTCGCAGCTTCTTCGGAGCATCGCGTCCGGCCTCGGCATCCCGTACGAGATCCTCACCGGAGACATGAGCGGCCTAAACGACCGCTCGATGCGCGTCGTCCTTCAGGAGTTCCGCCGCGGGATTCAGGCGCGGCAGTACCTCGTCGTCGCCCATCAGCTTTGCGAGCCCATCTGGGCGCGGTGGATGGAACAGGCGTTCATGGCATCCGCTCTGCCGATTCCGCCCGAGTACCTCACCAACCCGGACCCGTGGGCGAAGGTGGAATGGCGGCCTCAGGGCTGGGCGTACACGCATCCCGTGCAGGACGTTCAGTCGACGATCACGGCAATCCGGGCCGGGCTCACAACGCGATCCGCGGCGGTGAGCGAGCAGGGCTATGACGCGGAAGAGATCGACCGCGAGCAGGCCTCCGATAACAGCCGAGCCGCATCGCTTGGCCTCAACTATGAGTCGAACACGGGCGCCGCTGCGCCTGCGCCGACCCCAGGAGCATGACCATGAGTAAGTGGTTCGAAATCAGCCTCAAGGCCGAAGACCCGTCGTCCGCGCCGTCCGTCGCTGAGGTCTACATCAACGACTACATCGGCGGATGGTCCGATCAGATGTTCAAGGAGTGGATGGGAACGAGCGGCCCGTTGACCGCGAAGGACATCATCGACCAGCTCGCCGCGATCCCCGAGGCGGTGAAGACGATCCGCGTCCACATCAACTCCCCGGGCGGCGACGTCTCGGCCGCGGTCATGATCGCGAACGCGCTTCGGGACCAGCGGGTGACGAAGGGCCGAACCGTCGAGACCGTCGTGGATGGTCTCGCGGCGAGCGCGGCCTCCGTGATCGCGATGGCGGGCTCCCCGCTGCGGATGGCGGACAACGCCATCCTCATGATCCACGACCCGTGGTCCGTCGTCGGAGGGAACGCCGCCGAGCTGCGCAAGACCGCGGACGTCCTCGACCAGATCCGCAACGGCAGCATCATCCCGACCTACCAGTGGCATTCGAAGATGGGCGCCGATGAGATCGCCGCGCTCATGGCCGCGGAGACGTGGATGGACGCGGACATGGCGATTGAGCACGGCTTCGCCGACGAGAAGATCGCGGGCCTGAAGGCCGCGGCCTCGATCGACCCGCGCGCGATCACCGCCCTCAACATCCCCGAGAAGTTCGCGGACCGAGTCAAGGCATTTATGAAACCGATGGCGACGATGATGATGGACGAAAACCTCCCCAAGGTGGGCGACCGCGTGAAGCTCGTCGTCCCGCCGCACATGGAAGGCCATGACGAGGGGATCGTGCGCCAGGCCCTCGATGGAGCGCTCGGCATCGAGTTCGACGCGGCTCCGGGTGAGGTGCATCACTGGTACGTGCCTTCCGAAGTCATGGTGATCCAATCGTCCGAGACGATGGATGGGGACAAGAAAAAGCAGAAGAAGCCGATGCGCATGGCCGCGACCCCTCCGGACCCCGCTCCGGCCATCAAGCCCGCCCCGGGAGATCACGTGCTCAAGGCCTGCGCAGACGCCGGCCTCGACCTCGCGTTCGCGAGCACGGTCCTGTCGGAAGGGCTGACGGCCGACGCTCTCTCTGCTCGGATCACGGCCGAGAAGGCGACGCGCGTCGCCGCCGAGACCCGGGCCAACAACATCCGCGCGCTCTGCGGCAAGGCTCACGAAGACCTCGCCCCCGAGCTGATCGCGAGCAGCCTCAACTTCGACCAGGTCAAGGCGCACATGGCCAAGGTCTCCGCCAAGCTCGACAAGGTCGAGATCGACGCGGGCCTCGCGCCCGAGCAGGGCAAGGGCAAGAAGCCCGCGATCAACATCTCGGCGATCTACGCCGAGCTCAACAGGCACTAAGCACGTTTCCAGAAGGAGCAACCCATGAGTTTGACCGAAACCCAGCATCCCGGCGAGTTCATCCTCGGCGAGCCGGAACCCAAGATCAGCCGCCAGACCAAGACGGTGACCGTCGCCGCGGGCGTCAAGCTCGAGCCCGGGCACGTGCTGTCCGTGCTCGCGGCCACCGGCAAGTACGTCGAGTACGACAACGCTGGCACCGACGGTTCCGAGGCCGCGGCCGGCATCCTCTACGGGGAGTGCGACAACACCTACGGCGTCGCGCCCGTGGACTTCACGGCCGTCGTCATCACGCGCCTCGCTGCGGTCCGCAAGTCGGATCTCCAGTGGGCGAGCGGCGTCGATGGCAGCGGCAAGACCGCGGCCTACACCGACCTCGCCGCCAACCACGTCATCGCCCTCGACTAACCCGGTCAATCAAAGGAGAACGACCATGCCCATTCTCGACATCTTCCGTACCGACGCCTTCGGCGTCGTCTCCCTCACCGACGCGATCCTCAAGGCTCCGTACAAGCCGGGACGCATCGGAGACCTCGGCCTCTTCCGTTCGAGGGGCATCACCACGACGACCGCGGTTGTCGAGGAGAAGGCTGGCCGTCTCTCCCTCATCCAGACCAGCCCGCGCGGCGGTCCCGGCTCCTCGATCGGCTCCGAGAAGCGCACGGTGCGCTCGTTCGTCGTCCCGCATCTCGAACGCGATTCGAAGATCATGGCCGACGAGGTCCAGGGCGTCCGCTCGTTCGGCTCCGAGAACTCCACCGACGCGGTGCAGGCTCTCGTCGCGGAGCGGCTGGCCGATCTGCGTGCCATGCACGAGGTTACCCTCGAACGGCAGCGGGCGAGCGCCATTCAGGGCATCGTCCTCGACGCGGATGGCTCGACCATCTACAACCTGTTCACGGAGTTCGGCGTCACCCAGCAGACGGCGAACCTCTCGCCGGACGACGCCGCGGACAACGGCGACGCTCTGCGTGGTCAGGTCGTCGCCGCTCAGCGTCTCATCGAAGCCGAGTTGGGCGCCGAGCCCATCAGCGGATACCGCGCGTTCTGCGGTGCCACGTTCTTCGACACCCTCCGGGCCGACCTCGGGGTGGTGGCGACGCTCCGCTACGCCGACCCGCAGTCGCTCCTCTCGCAGCAGGCGAACGCGCGCTCGTTCACCTTCGGCGGTGTCGTCTGGGAGGAGTACCGCGGCAGCACCGGCGGGACTCCGTTCTTCGCCGCGGACAAGGCGTTCCTCTTCCCCGAGGGCACGTCGAATCTGTTCGCGACGTATTTCGCGCCGGCCGACTTCATCGAGACCGTCAACACGGTCGGCCTCCCGATCTACGCCAAGCAGTGCGTCGACGACGAGCTCGGGCGCTGGACGAAGATCCACACGCAGTCGAACCCTCTCGCGCTCTGCCTCCGCCCCCGCGCGGTCGTCAAGCTCTCGCTCACGTAAGGGCTGATGTCCGACCTGAGGCCACCGCTCGTCGCGGCGCTCGATGCCTTTGGCGTCGCGGCGACTGTGGCCGTTCCTGACGGTGATCCGGTGGAGACCAGAATCCTCTGGCAGCCGCCGATCACCGAGGAGTACCCGACGGGTTCGGAATACCGTCGGGCTACTCCGCGCCGTCGGATGACGATCCCTCTCTCTGACGTTCCCCAGGTGCCACGTGGCACGATCATCAACGCCCCTGAAGTCTCCGGTGGAGATGAGGGGCGATGGTCCGTGGACGAGACGGAGCGCGTCGACTCCGATCACCACCGGGTCATCGTGACCTCGGCGGAGTTGGTGTCATGAGCCAGAGTCGACGCCAGCGGATCTTGGCCGCGTTCATCGCGCGCCTCCAGACGATCCTCATCGCCGACGGCTACCAGACGAACGCGGGGCAGCTCGTGTTCATCGGCGAACGTCCGACTCTCGGGCCGGACGATCCTGACGCGTCGATCGACATCGTTGTGGGCGCCGACGAGCCGGGCTATCAGGGGGAGAACGTCTCAATTCGTCTCCCCGTGACCGTGCGCGCCGTCGTCAATGCCACGCGCGAATCCGCGTGGAACACGGTCGAGGCCGTCATCTCCGATATCAAGATCGCGATCGAAACCGACCATGACCTCGGCGGCCTGCTCTCGCCTCGCGGCCTGGAGCGGGGACCCGTCGAGCCTCGCGACCGCGAGCCCGGCGACCAGATCATCGGCGTCGGCATTCAGTACTCGCTGCGCTATTCCGAGAAGTGGGGCGCGCCGTGAGCGTGACTCAGGAAGTCGTCCGACTGGACACCGGAGACCTCGCGGCTTCTATCGCGACGCTGCGATCGCGGTTCCCCGCGGCGCTTCGTCGCGCCATCCGAAAGGCCGGAACCGCGGCACGAACCGAGATGTCTCGGCTCGTCTCCACAGACATGGCGCTGCCCGTGAGGCGCGTCCGTGACGAGATCAAGTTCGTCACCGATGACACCTCGGCAACGCTGAGCGTCCGCGGCTACCGCATCCCGCTTATCGACTTCAAGGCCCGCGGCCCGGAGCCTTCGCGCGGGCGTGGAGCCGGCGTGTCGTACGCGCTGCCGGGTGGACGTAGCCGTCTCCCTCACGCGTTCATCGCGACGATGCCCAGCGGTCACCGCGGCGTGTTCGAGCGGACCGGACGTTTTGGGCGAGTGAGCAAGGACGGCCGCCGCGGGCTTGAGCGGATCGCGGAGAAGTTCGGCCCGTCGATCGCGAACGTGTTCAAGAAGTTCATGAAGGAGGGTGCCGAGCGCGGCGGCGAATCGCTGGCCGTGAACGTGCAGTCTCAGATCAATCTCATCATCAGCAAGCAATAGGAGCCCACCATGAGTCAGCCCTTCGAGATCGTTGCGCAGCCCTTCACCCTGTGGGTGGCCGCCGTCGGCAGCGCGTTCCCGTCTGTCGACGAGGCTCCCGGCGGAAGCTGGACCAAGATCGGCACGTCCGGCGACCTGAACTACACCGAGGACGGTGTGACGGTCTCCCACAAGCAGAAACTCGAGACGTTCCGCGCGCTCGGCAGCACGGGTCCCCGGAAGGCGTTCCGCACCGAGGAAGATCAGATGATCTCCCTCACCCTGGTGGACCTCACGCTCGAGCAGTACAAGCTCGCGCTGAACGGGAACACGATCACCACGACCAGCCCGGGCGTCGGCGACTCGGGCACGAAGAAGATCGGCCTGTCCCGCGGCCTCGACGTCGAGCAGTACGCGCTGCTCATCCGCGGCGCGAGCGCCTCCGCCTACATGGAGGGTGGCGTCGCGCAGTACGAGGTGCCGGTCGCGGTCGTCGTCTCGGAGCCCGAGGTCGTCTTCACCAAGGGTTCGCCCGCGGGCCTCGCGATCGAGTTCCAGGCGCTCGAGGATCCCTCGGCGTCGACCACCGATGAGCGGTTCGGCCGTCTCATCATGGCGAACACCGAGCCCGGCACGTAGCCGTGACGCTCTCCGATCGGGCGTCTGCGCTGGTGGCTGAGATCGCGGCTCACAAGGCTGCGATCCGCCACCATCGGGGCGCCCTCGGCCGAGCGAAGGAAGAACTCATACGGCTCCAGAGCGCAGGGGCCGGCATCAAGGTAGTCGTTCACGGCGGAGGGAAACACCCATGGCCCGAAACATCCTCGACCTCGCAACACTGACGGACCGATCGACGATCAGCGTCGACGGCAAGGCGTACGAGCTTCTCAACCCTGGCGAACTGTCGATCCTCGACAACCATCGCGTCGCGAAGTGGGGAGCCCGGTCGCAGGAGCTCTACGGCAGTCTCGAGCAGTTGGGCGAGGAGGAGGTCGCCGAGCTGGCGTCTCTTCTCGATCGCCTCTGCCGCGTCATCTGGAAAGCGCCCGACGAGGTCCACGATCGGCTCACGGACACCCAGCGTCTCGCGGTGGCCACGGCTTTCACCGGGCTCCAGCGGGGGACACTGCCGGTGACCGCGGGAGCAGTCGAGGCGCCGGCCAAGGACGCTCACGAGATGTCGATTGGGGAGAACTCGTAGCGCGCCTTGTGCGCTTCTACGGAGGCTCGCCGATGACATGGCTCACTCAGACCCCGATGTGCGTCGTGAACGCGCACGTCGCCATGCTCAACCCTCTGACGGCAGAGGAGAGCCGATCCGCGGCGAGCGTGGTCGGCGTGGGGCACGCGATGAAGCCGGGCGATTGGGCGCGCAAACAGATAGCGGAGTGGGACAAGGCCGCGCGCATGGGTCGCGGAGAACCAGTCCGCACGGGCGTTCCTCTCGGCGCCGGAATCAAGGTGATACGCCATGGCCGAAAAGCTAGCTGAAGCGAAACTCGTCCTGTCTCTGGACGACAAGGCTCTCCGGGAGGGTCTTGCCAAGGTGCCCGGAGAGGCACAGAAGGCCGCGACCGCCGTCAAGAGCATCAGCCAGGCCGTAGACCTGAAGATCTTCAAGGAGCTTGCGGACGTCACGTTCGCGGCCTTCGGCAAGATCATCAGCGGCATCGAGGAGCTCGGGAACCGCGGCGCTCAGGTGGACGACGTCGCGAACTCGTTCTCGGTTCTGACCGAGAAGACGGGCGAGAGCGCGGACGTGATGCTCGGGAAGCTCCGCGAGGGCGTGGTCGGGACGCTCTCCGATTACGACCTCATGGTGCTCGCAAACAAGACCCTCGGTTCCGGGCTCGTGAAGACGTCGGATGACATGGGCGCGCTCGCAGCCGGCGCCCGCACCCTTGCGAAGGCGACGGGGGACACGACGGCCCAGGCGTTCGACACGCTCACGAGCGCGATGGCGAGCGGTCGAACGGCGGCCCTCAAGCAGGTGGGCCTCTTCGTCGATAGCAAGGTGGCCCTTGAGGACTACTCGCAGGCTATCCACAAGAACGTGTCCGACTTCACCGACGCGGACCGGGCTCAGGCGCTCGCCGCCGCGAGCCTCGCAGCGCTTCGGCAGCGGATGAAGGACATCGTCCCGGACGCCGCGGACTTCGGTGAGCTGATCGACCAGGCGAAGGTTCGGCTCTCGAACTTCAAGGATCAGGTTGCCGTCGGGGTCTCGCAGTCGCCGGTGTTCGCGGCTGGAATGAAGACTATGGGCCGGGCGCTTGGAGAGGCCTTCGGCACGGACAACAAGGCGCAGGCCGCCGAGATGGTGAGGATCATCGAACAGGTCGCCATCGGTGGCACCTACGTTGCGCAGGGCGTGATCGCCCTCGGAAGCGTGTTCGCTACGGTGTTCTCCGCGATCGGGGTCGTCGTCAACGGGACCATGACCACGCTGGCCGTGTTCGTGACCGGGGTGGCGGCCGGGGTTGAAGCTCTGGCGAAGCTCGCCGCGGCGGTTCCGGGGACCGGGGCCGGGATGGATGCGCTTGCGAACAGTGCGCACGATGCCCGCGAGCGGATGGTTGAGATGAGCGCGAGCCTCGCGGAGTCGACAGCCGAGTCCGCGCGCGGCGTCATGGGGCATAGCGCCCTGCAACAGAAGCTCGACGCGGTCGGCGGCGTCATCATGCGCGTGCGTGACGCGATGGTCGCCGCAAAGGGTTCGACCGCCGAGACGACGACCGCGGTCGTCGAACTCGGGAAGTCCGCCCCTGAGGCCGCGGCGAGGACGAAGGACTCCGCGACGAAGATCGCCGACGCGTTCTCCGCGCTGTATGCGGACGTGCTGACCGCGACGAAGATCGGCCTTGAGAAGCGTCTCTACGAGATCGAGTTCTCCCGACAGAAAGAGATCGACGGGCTCAAGTCACTAAAGGACATGACGGTCGCCGAGCACGATGAGATGGAGCGGCTCATCAACCAGAAGTATGACCAGCGGCGGGCCGCGGCAATTCTGGCAGGTGACGAGATCGTCAACAAAGAGCGCGAGGTTCAGAACGAGATCGCGCTGCTCAACACGACGGGCACCGCGAACAAGCTCCTCCAGATTCAGATCGCGCGCGACAAGGAGATCGAAGCGCTCGCGTTCCTGAAGCTCGCGAACGAGACCCGGTATCAGGAAGACGTCGCGGCCGTGAATGAGAAGTACCGCATTCAGGCCGAGCAGGCTCGCGGTTACTACGCGACGATCGAACAGGCGGCGGCGGCGGCGGGGTTCAAGACGCGCGCGGAACTGCAGCTCGAGGCCGACAACGCGAAGCGGCTCTACGACGAGATGCTCGCGTCCGGCAAGTTCACGTACCAGGAGCTTGAGAAGGCCAAGAAGAAGGCGACCGATGCCGCGGCGGCGATGGACAAGGTAGAGACCCTCGGAGCCCTGCAGAAGTTCGACATCATCGCGTCTTCGGCCTCGACGATTCTCCGATCCTTGTTCGGGAAGAACAAGAACGCGGCGATCGCTGCCGCCATCATCGACACCGCGGCCGCGGTCACGAAGACGCTGGCTCAGTATCCGTTCCCGTTCTCGCTCGTGCCGGCCGCTGCTGCTGCCGCTGCCGGATACGCGCAGGTCAAGGCGATTCGCGAGGTCAACCCGGCGGGCTTCGCTCAGGGCACGCCCGGTCTCGACTTCGCGAACTTCGGCCCCGAGTCCTGGCATCCGCTCCACAATCAGGAAGCCGTGATCCCGCGCGGCGGCGGGCATCTTCTCGCCGGTGAGATCGCCTCCGCGATGCCGGGTCAGGACGAGCAGACCTCGCTGCTTCGGGAGATCCGAGCCCTTCTTCAGGATGCGCCCCGCGAGAACCGGAAGGCGTTCCGCGACGCGATGCTCCTCGCATGACGACCACGATCACGCCGAAGATCGAGATGGACTTCGGGTCCGGCTGGGTAGACGTGTCGGCGGATGTCGTATCGTCGATCACGGCGGATTGGGGCATCCACGGATCGGCTCCGAAGGATCGCGTCGCGACTCCGGGGAGCCTTCGATTCCAACTCGACAACTCGACGCTGAACAGCGGCGGGCTCCTTGGGTACTACACGCCCGGTCATCCGAACGTGCGCGCGGGCTTCGACATCCGCACCCCTGTCCGCTACGTGCTGAGTCACGACTTCTTCGGCGACCGCGTCCGATGGGTCGGGACGGTGGAGAGCGTAAGGCCAGTGGCCGGGCTCAGGCAGACGGCGGACGTCACCTGCGCGGACTGGTTCGAGGACGCGGCGCGCGCGAAGCTCACGGCGGTGGCGGTCCAGACGGACGCACAGTCGGACGTGCTCTTCGAAACGCTGGTGGCCGCTGCCGCAAAGCAGCCCCCGAACGGGACTCTCGTCGGCACGGGCTCCGACATCTACGCCTACGCGCTCGACGACGTCCAGGACGAAAAGACCTCTCTGCTCGAAGTGCTCCAGCGGCTCATGCTCAGTGAGTTCGGGATCTGCTACGAATCGGCCGGCGTGGTCGTCTTCGAGGGTCGCAAGTCGAGAGGCGGCGGCGGTTCCGTGAAGTTCGCGCTCGACGAGGACGATCAGATCGTCGCGCTCGCGCTCGCCTCGGGCCGTGACGACATCATCAACCGCGTCCAGGTGATCGTTCACCCGCGGCGCCGGGACGCCGCGGCGACGACCGTGCTGTTCAACCTCGGCTCCGCCGTCGAGATCCCGCGCGGAACCTCCATCACGATCAACTGCCCATACCGCGACCCGAACCAGCAGGCGCAGCGCGTCGGCGGGGTCGACATGGTGACTCCGGTCGCGAACACGGACTACACCTTCCGGCAGACGAAGGAAGGGACGGGCGCCGACTACACGTCACAGCTCTCTGTCTCCTACGTGGGAACGCCCGGAGGCAACTCGGCGACCGTCATCGCGACGAACGCAGGACCGGCCGACGGCTACATTCCTGCGAACGGGCTTCAGCTTCGCGGACGAGGGCTCTACAACTTCGAGCCCGTAATCGCGGACTACGGAGACGAGGACAGCATCGACGCGTTCGGCGAGGGCGTGCTCGCGTACGACATGCCGTTCCAAGGCTCGACCGCGAACGCGAGCGACCTCGCGCTCTTCATCCTGGCGCTGAATAAGGATCCGCGGCCGAGGGCGCAGAAGGTGTCCTTCATCGCGAACTGGTCGGAGACGGAGGTCGAGCAGGCGTTCAACCTCGAGATATCGGACCGGGTGTCCGTGACGTCGGGCGCCGCGGGGCTCTCCGCCGAGCCGTACTTCGTCAACGGCTTCCACTTCGTCTCCCATCCTTCCGGGCTCACGACCGTGACGCTCGACCTCGCGCCGGTGAACACCACGCAGTATTGGCAGCTTGAGGTCACGGGCCGGACCGAACTCGACGAGACGACGGTCCTCGGCTACGGGCTCTTCTCGGTCGGCTGGATTCTCGGGACGTCCACTCTCGGCGAAAACAGCTTCCTGAACTGAAACTGAGGAAAGAAAAATGGCATGGACAGCGCCTAAAACGTGGGCTCTCGGGGCTCTTGTTTCCGCGTCCGATCTCAACGAGCAGATCCGGGACAATCACGTCCACCTCAAGCTGCTCGTGAACGACTCGGGCAAGATCCCCGCGCTGAGTTCTACGTACGTCGCGGACCTCTCGGGCGCGAACCTGACCGGGGTGGCAAAGCTCGCGAGCGCGAACGCGTTCACCGCGGGGGTCCACAACTTCAACGGCGGAACGGGCGCGCGTCTCGTGCTCCCGGTCGGCTCGGATCGGTGGGCCACCTAAATGAGTTGGACCACGCCCCGCACGTGGACCCACGGGGAGACCGTGACGCCCGCGATGATGAACGCGCATATCAGGGATAACCAGCTCATCCTCAAGACGACGCGGAGCACAGCCGGCCGCCTGAGTGAGCTTTCGAGCACGACGCTCGCCGACCTCTCCGCGGCCAACGTGACGGGCCTCGCGCGCGTCGCGAGCGGAAACACGTTCACGGGCACTTCGACATTCGGCGGGACCTCGAGCGTTGTCCTCCCGGTCGGCGCCGACAAGTACGAAGACCTCGGCGGCGGATTGCGGCGCGGCTTCTGGGTCGAGGGCGACTATCTCCACCACATCGCGAGCAACCAGACCACGGAGTGGCGCTACCTCGGAACCTACGTGTCGACGCCTGCCGGGGCCGTCGCGGGCTCCGTGTGGGTGGAGGGAGACGACGTCCACTACATCGATGCCTCGGGCCTTGAGCGCCGGTGCTCGCCGACGTCGAGCGGGCATTCGGATGCGGCGGCGATCGGGGGCTCGACGTGGGTCGAAACCTACGTGCACTGGATCCGCGAGTCCGGGAGCCTTGAGAAGCCAGGCCACGCCGACGTCTCGCACTCAGACGGGACGGTCCATTACGACACCCACGACGACGTCGCGCACGGAGACGGGCATTCGGATGTCGGGCACGCGGACAGCCATGCGGACGTCGCCCACGAGGACACCCACGCCGACTCCCATACCGACGTCCACGAAGACCACTCGGACGGGATGGACTACTCGGACGGCCACGCGGACATCCCGGGCGAGGACTCGCACGCCGACGAAGCGCACTCGGACACCCACAGCGACATCGACCACGAGGACAGCCATTCGGACGCGCACACGGACACCTATTCCGACCACTCCGATCACGGGGACGTTCTGGCACAGAGTCAGCCCACGGTGGTGACCTAGTGTCGATCGAGGTCAACGTCGTCGGCGTCCAGTGCGGGCTCGCGTGCTCGTACTGCTATCAGGCGCCCGTCCGGCTTGCGACGAAGAACCGCGCGCCGGCGCTGAACCACGAGGCAATTCAGGCTGCGGTCCTCGCTGCGAGTCCGGGGCCCCATGGCTTCAGCGTGTTCGGAGGCGAGGCGCTTCTCGCGCAGACTGCGGACCTTGAGCGGATCTGGGCGTTCGGCCTGGAGACGTTCGGGACGAACGGCGTCCAGACGAGCGGCGTCCAGATGACGGAGGAGCACCTCGCGCTGTTCAAGCGCTACCGGGTGCACGTCGGGTTCTCGATCGACGGCCCCGGAGAACTGAACGACGCGCGCGCGGCGGGCTCTCTCGCGGCGACACGGAAGGCGACGGGGCACTCCATCGCCATGCTGCTCCGGTGCCTCGCTGAGGGCATCGGGTGCTCGCTCATCGTCACCCTTCACCGGCTGAACGCGTCTCCCGAACGTCTGCCGATGCTGCTCGATTGGTTCCGGGATCTCGACGCGGCTGGCCTTTCGAGCGCTCGGCTCCACCTACTCGAGCGCGACGGCCCCGGAGGTGAGCGCCTCGCCCTCACAGACATTGAGAACACCGCGGCGCTGATCGCGGCTCAGAAGCTCGAAGGGGAACTGAAGCGGCTTCGGTTCGACGTGTTCGAGGACATCGCCAAGAAGCTGCGAGATCCCGAGGCGTCGGCCACGTGCGTGTGGAACGGCTGCGACCCGTGGACGACTCCGGCGGTTCACGGCATCGAGCCCGACGGATCGCGCGGCCTGTGCCAGCGCGTGCACAAGGACGGCCAGAAGTGGGCACCGGCCGACGTGCGATCGAACATCCGGCAGCACGTTCTCTGGGCCACACCTCAGGAAGAGGGCGGGTGCCATGGCTGCCGGTTCTTCCTCCAGTGCGGCGGGCACTGCCCAGGGACCGCGATCGACGGGGACTGGCGCAAGCGCACGGTCGACTGCGGGACGTGGTTCGCGCTGCTGGAGCGAACCGAATCGGAGATGGTCGCGCGAGGTGAGGCCCCGGCATCGCTCGCCCCGGATCTTCTCGCGCGCATTGAGCGCGGCCTCGCGCGGGTCGGATCGGGTGCGCACGGAGACGCGCACGGGGATTCGCCACATGGCGACGGGCATGGAGACCATACGGACGGAGGAGCACGATGACGATGCCGCGCGAATGGGTGAGAGGTGTCCAGTGGGCCGCGGGGGCCCGGGCCGAGTGGGAGCCGATCCTGCGCGCCGCCCAGGCCGCGTGGTCGGAGCTTGAACTCGTCTCGGTGAGCGAGCGGATCCGGACCTCCGCGCTGATCCACCTTGAGGCTTCCGAGGTTTCGCGTGCGGGTGCGGCCTGCGCGCGCGCCGGCATCACCCTCTCGATCCTTGAGCGAGCCGCGGACGGCACGTTCCGCGCGGCGGTGCACGCTCCCGGCCTCGCTGCCGAGTGGTATCGCGCGTGGGCGGAGTCGGACCATGACGCCATCGGGCGGATGCTTGGCTTCCCGGACTGCTGCCGGGCCTTCTTCGCGCGCGCGTGGGCGGGGACCAAGGACCGCGACATCACTCCGGCCATGGGCTCGGTCGACGGGCCGTGGCAGGCGAACACGATGCTCCGGTGGCTCGGGGTCCGGCTGGTCCCGCATCTGCCCTGCAGCGCGGACTGCGCGCAGACGGTCGCCAACGCGGACGCCTACCTCGAAATGGGCGCTCGGCTCGGGATCGACGTCGCGCCCCTGGAGACGTTGCTGCGCCTGCCCGTAACCCATGACGCGCTGAACGGCGTCCTGATCGTGAGCACTCCGCATTTCAGGTTCATGGCGGGCGGGAGTCGCGATCGGTTCACCGCGTCGCGCCCCGCGGCTCCCCGTGTGCCCGACGTGTGGACGGACAACGGCTTCGGCTCCATGGCTGCGATGGACCGTGCGCACGCCGTCGTGCTGGACGTCGCGGGCGAAGTTCGGTCGGCGCTAGACCTCGGCGCCGGGGACGGCCGGCTCCTGTGGAGGCTCGCGCGCCTGGGCGGGGGATTCGTCGGCATCGAATCGGATCCGGGCCGGGTCGAGCGCGGGAACCAGCGTCACGGCAAGCTCGTGTCGCTCGTGGCCGCCCGAATCGAGGACGCGGATCTTTCGGGCCAGTACGACGCCGTGTTCCTCATGCCGGGCCGCCTGCTCGAAATGGAACCCGCGCAGGCCGCCCGGGTCCGCGCGGGCCTCGCCGGACGCCGGCTGGTCCTGTACGCCTACGACGACCAGCTCGCGAAGTTCGGCGGCCTCGAAGGCCTCGCGGAACGCGCGGGGCTCGGGATCATCGGGCCGGTGAAGTCCGCGCCCGGAGTCGCGGCGGCGGACGGTGTCGTCATGGGAGGAGAGCAATGAACCTGCGAAGCATCTTCGGGCTCGGCGATGAGCCGGAGCCTGTTCCGGTAGAGACCGTCGAGACCCCGCCTCCCGCTCCTGAGCCTCCGGGCTTGGAGTGGTGGTGGCTTGTGGAGCATCGGGTCGAGCCGCGAAGGCGCTGCCAATTCGTCGGCGGTTTCTCAGAGCCGGACTTCGACGTGATCCCGCTCACCCCAGAGGAGATCGAGAAGGCGACGCCTCACCCCGCGTTCTACCTCCGCACCCTGATGCCTGGCGACTTTGCGCCCGGGCGACTCCCGGCGCCGCGCCATGTGCGGCCGCTCGTTCGGCCGGCCGAGGGTCTACCTTCAGAGGTCACGTGCGGAACGTGCGGAGAGGTGCCGCGATCCGAGGACATCGAGATCGTCGAGCGCGAGACCGGGCAACGCGGCTTTCTTGCGGAGTACCGGAGCGGTCGGGCGAAGTGGCCGAAGCCGACGGCGGAGGCTAGCTGCTGGGGTTGCAGCGGCCACGCCCCGGCGGTCGAAAACATCGAACTGCGCGGCTCCACCGTCCGCGTCTGCGCGAACTGCGCGAATCACCTGAGGAGGACGTAGCAAATGGCCTGGAGCGCTCCCCGTACATGGTCTCCCGGAGAGACCGTAACCGCCTCTCTGATGAACGCGCACCTGCGCGACAACATGAACGCGATCGCGCCGAAGGTCGCGTGGGTATCGATCGGAAGTCCGGACGGCGCCGTCATCACGACCGGCGTGAAGGCCCGCGTCTGGATCCCGTTCCCGTGCAAGCCGGTCGGCTGGACGATCCTCGCCGATCAGGTCGGGTCGATCGTGATCGACGTGTGGAAGGACACCTACGCGAACCATCCGCCGACCGTCGCCGACACGATCGCGGGGACGGAGAAGCCGACGCTCTCCGCCGCCCAGAAGAACCAAGACCTGACGCTCACCACGTGGACGCAGAACATCGCGGCGGGGGACGTCTTGTTCTTCAACGTGGACTCTGTCGCCACGGTGAAGCAGGTGTTTCTGGGCCTGAGCCTCGAACCGCTCTAGACCTTCTCGGCGGGCTTCTTGGCTTTGGCGTTCGCCCGTCGCGCGGCGTGGCTCTTGGCCGCAAGGGCGGCGTAGTCCACGGGGCGGACCTTCGCGGACCCTTTGGCTTTCCCGCCCTTCGCGCCGAGGACGGCGGCGGGGTTGATCTCGTGGCCGCAGTTGGGGCAGTTCACGCTCGCGACCCCGTACGCCACTCTCGTCCCTGAGCCAGCAACTCGGTGCGCTCGGAGGAGATGCGAGAGTTACGGTCGTACACCCGCAGGCACTGGGAGCAGGCGGCGACCCGCGATGCGAGGGTCTGCGCGTCGACAAGTTTCCAATCACCCGTTGCGACTGAGACGACGCGATTGCAAAGGGTAGTCCCGCGCAGCCCTGCGCCGTGCCCGTGCTTCATCAGGTGGTTTTTCATGGTGTTGATCCTCTTGCGGGAGATTCCGCTCTCTCCTCGATCCGCAGACCGGGGAGAGGGCGAACGGTCCCACTCTAGCGCGTCGCCAATTCGACCGCCCGCGCCCACATTGGGCTGGACGGCCACACGCGGAAGCGGTCGTTCTCGAAGTAATCGGTCTGCATGTCGCTGTCGTTCTGGACGCCAGAGGAGAGGACTCTGCTCAGGTTCTCCAAGCAGTCCTTGCCGTAGAGCGTCACACAATCGTAAGAGCCGCCGCGCTCGCCGTTGGGGCCGACGAGCAGCACGCCGCGGGAGTAGCGCACGCGGGCTTTCGCGCCAGTCTGGACGTTCTGGATGTAGTGCTTCATCATCCGCACGCCGTTGATCGTCTTGCCGTCGGTTTGGGTCGCAGTTGTGTTTTCCATGTACGAACTATAGGGCAAGCGCTTGCGCAATGTCAATATCGAATCGCGCACGCCAAATAGTCATTCCCGCACATAGCGCGATGCGGTATT
>ERZ869921.487-NODE-487-length-24211-cov-18.686662_pt1 | contig 24211 bp, 29 predicted proteins | sample MGYA00579310_ERZ869921 | MGnify/ENA primary metagenome ERZ869921 (study PRJEB32216, sample SAMN09231816) | wastewater metagenome | place: USA: Maryland | collected 2016-06-21 | study: EMG produced TPA metagenomics assembly of the PRJNA472060 data set (Reclaimed... | reverse complement strand
CTGCTGCCATTTGAAAAACGGGCCTGACCAGGCAAAATAGGGCGGCCGTGCTAACGCCACGCGTCGGGTCCATTATCGGCGGCCCAGATGATGAGATGATGGACCCCCGAGAGGAGGGCCGTCCCGTGACCGATAACCCGCTCATGCGGCCGATGACCACCGTCCTGGACCAGAGCGTCCGCGCGGCCACGTGGCTCCAGGGTGCCGACCAGTACGCGGCCGGTGTCTCCCTGGCCCGTCTCCTGGCCGGACAGATTGACGATGTCGTGGAGGGCGGCCAGGTGGCCGACCCCGAGGTCCTCAAGCAACTCCACATGAGAATGGTCCCCAACTTCCAGCGGGCCTTGTTCACCCTCGGCCTCACGCCGGAGGGTTACGCCAAGATGACCGGCGTGGGATCTCCCACCGGCCAGGTCACCACCTCCGAGGCCTCGGGTACCACCGGCGTGGCGTCCCCGTTCGACGCGGCCAAGGCCTCCGAGGGTGACGCGCTGGACGCGTTGATCTTGGCCGAGACCGAGCGGACCAACGTCATCGACATGGAGGGCCGCCGATGACCTCGGCCGTCCTGGACCGGCCCGTGGTGTACGGCTCGGAGGTCCCTCGGTTGTTCACTCCGCCGGACCGGGAGCTCACCCCGGAGACCAGCCTGGGGTACTCGGTCATCGCGTTCTCCGAGAACGTCCTCGGTATCAAGTTGTTCCCCTGGCAGAAGTGGTTCTACATCCACGCGCTGGAGCTCCGGCCGGACGGCCGTCTCCGGTACAAGGAGATCCACCTCACGGTGGCCCGCCAGAACGGCAAGACCCGCGTCATCAAGACCCTCCTCCTCTGGCGTCTGTTCGTTCACCAGCGTCATGACCTCATCCTCGGCGCGGCCCAGAACCGTGGGGAGGCGTTCGCCACCTGGACCGCGGTCAAGGAGGAGGCCCTGGAGAACCTGATCTTGTCCCCGCGGATGTTGCGCGGGTCCATGAAGTCCGGCAACGAACAGGTGAGGACCAAGTGGGGGAGCAAGTACCAGGTGGTCACCCTCAAGGCCGACGCGGGCCGAGGTAAGACCGCCGGGACGGTGTTCCTGGATGAGCTCCGAGAGCACAAGACCGAGGACGCATGGAACGCGCTCTCCTCCACCGTGCTGGTCCCCAAGGACTCCCTCATCCTCACCGCGTCCAACGCCGGGGACGCTACCTCGGTGGTCATGCGGGCCAAGCGGGAGTTCTGTCTGGGAGCCCTCACCCGCATGGACACCGCCGGATCTCCCATCGGGTGGTTCGAGTGGTCCGCGCCGGACGGGTGCGACCTGGACGACATCGACGCGTGGTCCATGGCCAACCCGTCCCTGGGATGGACCATCCAGGTGGAGGACATCCAGGCCGCGCGGGCCAAGTCGGACAACGCGTTCCGTACCGAGAACCTCTGTCAGTGGGTGGACATCCTGGAGTCCGGGATCATCCCGGCGGACAACTGGCTCCACGGCATGGACCGGCTGGCCAAGCGTCCGGCCGGAGCTCGGGCCTCGGTGTCGGTGGATACCTCCTGGGACCGGGCCAAGACCGCCATCTCGGTGGCCTGGGACTGGACCGACTCCACCGGCCGACCCCGTCGCGCCGTGGAGGTGGTGGCGTACCGGGTCGGCATGGACTGGGCGGTCAAGTGGCTCCAGGACCGTCTCACGCTCACCGAGCGGGAGGCCCGTAAGCTCGGCCTGGCCGGTGCCCAGACCGGCGCGGAGTGGTTTGACGGCCGGGTGGCCGTCCAGGGACGGGGAGCTCCAGCCTCGGCCCTCATCAAGCCACTCCGGGAGGCCGGGATCACCGTGGTGGAGCTCACCGGCCCCGCGCTGGCCGAGGCCTCGGGTAACTTCTACAGCCGCGTGGTCAACGAGAAGGACCCCGAGGCCCCGATCATCGTCCACCGTGGCCAGCCCATCTTGGATGAGGCCATACGGAACACCATGGCCAAGACCGCCGGGGACGCGTGGTTCCTGGACCGCCGAGGTTCCCGGACGGACGCGTCTCCCCTTGTAGCCTGTTCACAAGCGGACTGGCTCCATGACCAGCCGGTCCCCGAGACCAAGCGGTCCGCATACGATGAGGGAGCCAGTTTTGCAATGCTCTAAGGGAGGCCCGACGTGGGAGTAATGGACTGGCTCCGGCCGTGGCGCGCGTCCGATCCGGGCTCCACCGCGGTCACGTCGTGGCCTGTGCTGGACTACCTCTACGATCTGACCGAGGGCAAGTCCGCCGAGGATCTCTGGAGGGAACAGCCTCACCTACGGACGGTCATCGGGTTCCTCACCCGCAACGTGGCCCAGCTCGGTCTTGCGGCGTACAAGGTCAAGGGGGACGGGTCCCGGACCCGGATCACCTCCGGCCCGCTGGCGCTCTGGCTGGCCAAGCCCAACCCGGACCAGACCCTCTACGAGTTCCTGGCCGGGATCGTTGGGGACCTCTCCCTGTATGACAACGTCTACGTCACCGTGATCCCGGTGGAGCGCGACGGCGTCAAGACCGTGGAGACCCGGACCCTCCGGCCCATCTGGGTCAACGCGGTGGCCGGGATCGGCCCGTACGGCGTCCAGTCGTACGTGGTCAAGTACCCGGAGGACCCCGCGCCGGTGACGATCCCGGCGGAGTCGGTGATCCACCTCCACGGCTGGAATCCGGTGGATGAGCGCGTGGGTGTGCCTCCCATCAAGGCCCTCAAGGCCAACCTGGCCGAGCAGATCCACGCCGTGGCGTTCCGAGATCAGCTCTGGCAGCGCGGTGGCCGCGTCGGTTCGTTCCTCACCCGGCCCGCCGACGCGCCGGAGTGGGAGCCCGCGGCCCGTACCAAGTTCAAGCGTGAGTTCTCCTCGGCGTGGAGCGGTGACTCCGGCTCCAAGGCTGGCGGCGTCCCGCTCCTGGAGGACGGGATGGAGCTCAAGCGCGTGGGGTTCGCGGCGCGAGAAGAACAGTTCGTTGAGGCCACCAAGCTCTCCCTCACCCAGGTGGCCGCGGCGTTCTACATCAACCCCACCATGGTGGGCATTCTGGATAACGCCAACTACTCCAACGTGCGGGAGTTCCGCCGGATGTTGTACGGGGAGACCCTCGGGCCGATCCTGGAACAGATCTCCCAGCGGCTCAATGCGTTCCTCCTGCCTCACATGGACATCCCGGTGGACGGTAAGACCGTGCTCACGTTCGACACCGAGAGCCGGACCAACGGCACGTTTGAGGAACAGATGACGGTGGCCGGAACCGCGGTCGGCGGCCCCGTGGTCACTCCCAACGAGTTCCGCGCTCGGATCGGCCTCCCACCGCTGGAGGGTGGCGACGAACTCAACAAGCCGCTCAACAACGCGAACAACGGGGGAGACCCCGCGCAAGTACCGGCGGGACCCGATCCGGCCAGCGACACACCACCCGATGACGAGCCCGACCCGCCGGAGGCGGAACCTCCAGCCGACGACGCTCCGGCGTCGGACAATGACAAGGGCGGGCAACCGCTGGACATCCGCGCTCTGGAGGAATACGCGAACCATGGACATTAAGCACCTCACCCTGGGCAAGGTGGTAACCGAGGGACCCGGCCTCAAGGCAGGGACCACCCTCAAGGCGGGCCAGATGTTGGCCTACGCCTCGGTGTTCGGGAACGTGGACTCCTACGGTGACGTGGTGGTCAAGGGAGCGTTCGCCAACACGCTGGCCGAGTGGCGGCAGCGCAAGGACCGGACCATCCCGCTCCTCTACGGGCACAACATGAGTGACCCGAACATGAACGTGGGAGCGGTCCTGGACGCGGAGGAGGATGACCGCGGCCTCAAGATCCTGGCCCAGTTCGATGACGACGCCATGGCCCAGAAGGTCTACCGGCTGGTCAAGGCGGGCCGGATTGCCGAACTGTCGTTTGCGTTCGACACCATCAAGTCCGCGCTCCTGGACGACCCCGACCGGCCCAACGCGTACCGCGAACTCCAGGAACTCAAGCTCTATGAGTGCTCGGTGGTGCCCATCGGCGCGAACTCGGAGACCGAGGTCCTGGCAATCAAGGCCGCGGAGGTCGGGATGACCGCGGTGGCCGAGGCCGTCAAGGCTGGCCGGACTCTGTCCAAGGCCAACGAGTCCAGTATCCGATCCGCTCTGGAGGGGATCTCGGCGGCTAAGGAGGCCTTGGAGACCGTGCTCCCGGCCAAGGCCGACGACGACGAGAACGACGACCCCGAGGAGGACCCGGAGGGAGACGACAACCCCGACGACACGCCACCCAACGGGGATGACGATGACGAGGACCCCAAGGGTGGGGTATCTTCGGGGAAGCGTGGCGCGGCACCGTCCGCCGACGCGGCCCCGATCATCGGGGAGGAGTGGACCAAGGCCCTCACGGCCGTGGTCACCGAGGCTCTGGAGACCGTCCTCAAGGCGGCCGGGGTCACCAAGCTCCCTCCGCCGAACGATCCAGAGGCCGCCAAGGCCGACATGTTGGTCACCGAGATCCAGCTCCTAGAGCTGGGAGACATCTCGGAGTGACCGTCCGGCCTCCGAGGAAACCTACTCGGAGGTAACACACCACCATGAAGCTCAAGGAACGCCGCGCCAGTCTGGTCAAGGAGGCCAACGACCTGGTGGCAGAGCGCAAGTCCGCCGGTGCCGAGCTGTCGGCCGAGGACCGGACCAAGCTCCAGGGCCTCATCGACCAGGTCAAGGGAATCGACAAGGACCTGGACGACATCGCCAAGGGCTCGGAACTCAAGTCCGCGCTGGAGGGCCTCGGTCGTACCGAGGACGGCAAGGAGATCAAGGGCGACGGCTCCGGCGGAGACGGCGCGGCCACCGAGGCCAAGTCGCTCGGTGACCACTTCGTGAAGTCGGTGGGCGACCGCGTCGGCGTCCTCTCGCTCCGCGACGGCAAGCTCGACGCGGGCGAGTTCAAGGCCCCGGCGACCCAGACGACCACCTGGCCCGCCGGTGTCCCGATCCTGACCGACTACGACCGGACCATCGTCCAGGCTCGTCGTGAGCGGCCGACCATCGCCGATCTCTGCGGCTCGGGCACCATCAGCGGCAACGCCATCAGCTACTTCGTTGAGGCGGCCATGCAGGGCGGGTTCGCCACCGTCGCCGAGGGCGGGGCCAAGCCCCAGATCTCGTTCGACAACCCGACCGCCATCGTGGACGCGCTCAAGAAGATCGCGGGCTGGATCGACATGACCGACGAGTTCATCGAGGACTTGGGGTTTCTCAAGTCCGAGATTGACACCCGTCTCCTGTACCAGCTCACGATGTTCGAGGAGGCGCAGCTCCTCAACGGCAACGGCTCGGGCCAGAACGTGCTCGGTATCCGCAACCGCTCGGGCGTTCAGGTCCAGGCGGCTCCGGCGACCGAGGCGGGCAACGCCGACGCCGTGTTCTCGGCCATGACCAAGATCAGCACGGCCACCGCGCTGACCGCCGACGCCCTCGTGATCCACCCGCTGGACTACGAGCGATTCCGTCTGTCCAAGGACGGGAACGGCCAGTACTTCGGCGGCGGCTACTTCCAGGGTCAGTACGGCACCGGCAGCGTCCTGGAGTCGCCGAACCTCTGGGGTCTGCGGACCGTCGTCACCACCGCGGCGGCCCAGGGTGAGGTGCTCGTCGGCGCGTTCCGCGTCGGCGCTACCGTGTACCGCAAGGGCGGCGTTCGGGTCGAGGCCGCGAACACCCACGCGGACAACTTCACCACCAACAAGGTGACCGTTCGCGCCGAGGAGCGCGTGGCGCTCGCCGTGCGCTACCCGGCCGCGTTCGTCAAGGCCGCGCTGGCTCCGGTCACCCCGTAGTCAGTCGAGCGCCCCGTCATACCGGCAGGCTCATATAGGAGCGACAAGGGCCGGGAGACGGGGCGCTCACCCCTCTCATCAACCCCTGAACAGGAGCAGAACATCATGGCAGAACTCAAGCTGTACGAGTACGAGGTCGGCGGGATCAAGCACACCGCGCAGATGACCGCCGAGGACGCCAAGCGGTACAACGCCACGCCCGCCAAGGCGGGCGCGACCCCGAGCACCAAGGCAGCACCGGCCCCGGAGAACAAGGCGGGCTAGTGACCGACTACCCACCGCACGGGCTCACGCCGGAGATCCTCGCCGAGTACGCGCCCATCGACCCGGACACGCCGAACCTCCAGCAGGCTATCGACGCGGCCGTGGCTCATGCGCGCCGGACGGCGCACTGGCACATCTTCCCGGCGGTGGACGACACTCTCACAGTGGACGGTGAGGGGGGCGTGGTTCTCACGCTCCCCTCCCTCCATGTCAACTCCATCACCTCGGTCACCGAGCGCGGCCGTGAGCTGGAGGAGTGGACGGATTACGAATGGTCCAAGACCGGAGACCTCAAGCGTCTCGGCGGTTGCTGGACCACCCGCTGGCAGGGGATCACCGTGGAGCTCAACCACGGCTATGACCCCGAGGACGCCGACCTCCTGGACCTCCTCAAGGCCATCGGCTCGGCCGTGGCAACGGCCGCGGCCAACCCTCTCGGTATCCCCGAGGTCATGGGTCCGTTCCAGTTCACCGGGACCGGCGGCTCCTGGATAGGGGACGCGGCCACCACCCTGGAGAGGTTCTCACTTCCATGGAGCGCGTGATCCGGGTCCGCGGCGGCGGACGTGATGAGAACGATGACCCGGTACCTCCCGAGCCGGACAAGACTCTCTGGGCCTCGGCCGTCGCGCCGGGAGCCTCCACCAACAACAAGGACCGCGGCCGGAACGGTGCCAAGGTGGCGTTCACGGTCTACTTTTTCCCGGCCAAGGATCTCCGTGAGGGAGACAAGCTCCGGGTCCGCGGCACCCTCTGTGACATCGTGGTCCAGGACTGGCGGAGCCCGTACTCTGGCCGCCGGGGCCTTGAGGTCCTCTGTAGCTCGGGCAAGGGGTAGACGTGGCCAAGACACCATCGTTTCGGCTGGACCGTAAGGGTGTGAGCCAGCTCCTCAAGACCACCCTGGGCTCCGTGGCCAATGAGGCCGCCGAGGCCTTGGGTGCCCAGATCCGCGCCGACCATCCCGAGATCGACCCCGAGGACGTGAATGTCCAGCGGTACACCACCGACCGCGGCGCGGCCTCGGTCATGGTCCGTGACAGCCGCGCGCGTGAACTCCAGGTCCGTGACGGCCTAATCACCAAGGCGGCGGCCAAGATCGGCCTGGAGGTCAAGAGCAAGTGACGGACGTGTATGTCCCCGAGGCCGCGGGCGCGCGGCTCCTCAAGGACCACCTCAAGCTCCACATGAGCACCAAGTATCCGGCGCTCACCTACGGCCTCGGCCTGGATAAGGACTGGACCCCGGAGTCCGCGCCGACGCTGGCCGTGTTCGATGACTCGGGGCCGGTAGATTCGGCGTTCGGCGGCCGTCTGGTCACCACCCGGCCGACACTCCGTGTCGTCGTGTGGTCGGACTCCCGGACCCTCTCGGGCAACATCGCGGCCTACGCGCTCGGACAGACCCTCTCCCGCAAGGCCGAGGGTTTCTCCCAGATACTCCCCGGAACGGGTCTCCTGGACGCCAGGGACACAAACAACGGGGGGATCATGGTCTCCTACACCGTGCGGACCCGACTACGGGTTACCCTGGTGACCGAGCCATGAGACTCATGACACCGCACACCACGACGAACAACTACACCCTTGGAGGGCACAGTGGCGGGTAACCCGGCAAATGTCAAGATCTGGGAGGACGCGGATGTCCGTATCCTCAAGCCCGCGGACATCGTGGCCCCGGATACGTTCGCAACCCTCATCCCCACGAACGTGACCGCGGCGTGGGATGACGCTTGGCTCCTGGCCGGTCTCCTGGACGGCTCGGACGGTTTCGGGGAGTCCCGCGAGTGGGACGAGACCGAACACACGGCATGGGGTTACGGCCTCATCAAGGTGTCGTCTCGCAACTTCAAGATGACCCGCAAGTTCACCGCGCTGGAGGCCAACGCGGTCACGAACTACCTCTACAGTCCCGGCGACACGGCCACCAAGGTCATCGTTGCCAAGCCCGCGTACGTTTACCTCGGTTTCGAGACCACGGCCGACGACGCGAGCAAGGAGCGGCTCATCACCACCATGCCGTCGCGCGTCACCGCGCCGGAGTCCAACCGCAATGAGGAGGACCTGGCCTCTCGGGAGTTCACGTGCAACATCTTCCCGAACACGGCCAAGGAACTGTTCCACCGGCTGGTGAGCGCATGAGTGAGTAACCCAGTTGTGGCCCCGGCCTGTTTACGTGCGGTGGACAGGCCGGGGTCACTTCACACCGCACAACACCGCACACCCGAGGAGATCCCCGTGGCCCGTATGCCATCGGACGCCGAGATCCAGGCCGTAGGCCAGAAACTCGGCCACGGACCCGGTCCGTATCCCACCAAGCTCCGCGCACAGTTGGCCAAGGTCATCCAGAGCGCCGGAGAGATGGAGATCCAGGAGCGCAAGGATGAGGCCGTGGCGGTCTCATTCGCCTCACGACTGGAGCAGATCGCGGCGGATCTCCGCAGTCACAATTTCTCGGCAACTGGAGCCGAGGAGATCGCGGCGGCAATCGCGCCGACCGTGTATCGAGAATCCCAGAAACAGGAGAACACCGCACAATGAGCACTGACAACACCGAACCACGCCGGTACGCCGAGGACGTGGACCTGGACTCCCAGTTCCCTGGCGCGGCACTCCGCGCGCCGGAGCCGGCGCTCCCCGAGGATCTGGACCCCGACTACGCCGAGTTCCTCCGCCAGAAAAAGGCCAAGGCCTCGGTCATCCCCGCCAACGCTCCCCGGCCCCAGGACCGCAAGGCCAAGGCCTCGGATGAGCCGGAGGAGGAATACCCGAACGCCGTCATGGATGAGGCGACCGGCATTCTCATGGTGACCATCCACCACGACGGCATGGAGCTCACCATCCCGGCCGACCCCGAGGACTGGCCGATCCAGGCAACCTTGGCGTTTGAGGACGGGAAGATCCTCAACGCCATCCGCGCGCTCCTCTCCCCGCGGGAGTTCAACAAGGTCCTGGCCAAGAACTACCGAAACAAGGACTTCGGCAAGCTCTACGAGCGGCTGGCCAAGGCCGGAGGGTTCGACAACGCGGGAAACTGAGGGGCCTCCTCAAGCTCCTCCGGGAACACCCCGACCTAGTGGAGGCCGATCTCTCGGCCTATCACCACCTGGATCTCCGGGACCGCTGGCGCTATGAGGAGGTCATCCTTGCCAGCGGCCGGAGGGTCCTCCTCCGCAAGCTCACCACCCGCATGATCTACGTCCGCATACGCCACGGTCTCCCGCCGGAGTCGGCCCTGGCCATACATTTCAACGGTGGCAAGTGGCCGTGGCGACTCGGGGACCATCTCCTGGCGGATCTGTACTACCTCCACCGGCAAGAGCTGGAGGGGAAGAAAGCCAAGGACCATCCGGGCCGACCCCGGCCGGACAAGACATCCACGGTCTCGGCGGCCCGTGCCCGTAAGATGAGGGACGCGCGGCGGCGCGCGGCGGCCGAGCAAGCCCAGAGGAATTACCGGAGGTCACAGGGTGGCGGATAGCGCGAACGTCGGATATGCCTCCGTACAGGTGATCCCGGTTGTCAAGGACATCGGCAACAACACGGCCACCCAGCTCGGCGTACCGATGGCCAAGGCCGGAGAGGCCGCGGGTAAGGCCGCCGGTGCCGGAATCGTGAACGGCCTGTCCGCGTCCAAGGCGGCCGTGGAGAAGGCCTCCGCCGGTATCGCGGCGGCCCGTCGCAAGGAGGAGGACGCGGCGGGCAAGGTCCGCACCGCGGAGGCCCAGCTCCAGAGCCTCCGATCTCGGGGGATCACCGACGTGGGCCGACTCACGGCCGCGGAGGAGAAAGTGGCCAAGGCCCGACGGGATGAGGCGGCGGCCTCGGACAAGACCAAGACCGCTACGGCGGACCTGGAGCGTGCCCAGAAACGGCACGCCGACACGCTCAACGGGACGGCGTCGGCCAGCAAGAACGCGGCCAGCGGGATCACCCAGGTGGGTGACGCGTCCGATGCCACCGCCGGGCGGGTCCGAGCGTTCTCCCTCGGTGCCGTCGCCGGTGCCGGTCTGGCCATGCTGGCGGACAAGGCCGTGGAGGCCGTCAAGTTCATCGCTGAGATTGGCGAGACGTTCGAGGCGGTCCGGTCCAAGATCCAGCTCTCCACCGGCGCGTCCGGCGCGGCCCTGGAGGGCCTCACCGAGTCCGTCAAGAACGTGGCCAAGGGCTCCCCGGCGTCCATCGGAGTCATCTCCGAGCGCATGACCCAGCTCTACCAGCGGACCGGGCTCACCGGCGAGAGCCTGGAGACCCTCACCAAGCAGGTCAACAAGGCCGGAGCCGCGCTCGGCCAGGATCTCGACATCCGCACCATCTCCCAGTCCATGGCCGCGTTCGGCGTCCAGGGTAAGGACATGAGTGGCGTCCTGGACGATATGTTCCGGGTGGCCCGCTCCACCGGCGTGGGCATGAATGAGCTGGCCGGATCGGTGATCCGCGCCGCGCCGAGCCTCCAGGAGTTCGGGTTCTCCCTCTCGGATTCCGTGTCCCTGGTGGGCAACCTGGACAAAGCCGGTATCGACGCCACGTCCGTCCTGGGCACGTTCGGCAAGGGTCTTGTATCCATCGCCAAGGCAGGCCAGGCACCACAGGACGCGTTCAAGGGTGTCACCAAAGAGATTGAGGGGTTCCTGGCCGCCGGAGATACCGGAGCGGCCGTCAATGTTGCCGGTAAGATTTTCGGCACCAAGGGCGCGGTCCAGTTCGTGAATGCCGTTAAGTCCGGCCAGCTCAACATGGAGCAGCTCAACGGGACTACCAAGATCGCCGGTGACTCCATCATGGACGCCGAGGGTGCCACGGTCACGTTCGCCAAGGTGTGGGGGTTGTTCAAGAACAACGTCATCATTGCCCTGGAACCGTTGGCAACGCGGTTCTTTCAGGTGTTCATTGCGGGCCTGTCCTGGCTCAAGACCAACGGCACCAACGCTCTCACGTCGCTCACCGCAGTCCTCACGCCGGTGTTCGACGCCGTCGCTCCGCTGGCGGACCGGATATTCCCCGCGCTCAAGACGGCCATCTCCGGCGTCGGGACGGCCATCTCCGGCGTCACCGGCTGGATGGACGACCACCGGACCGCCATGGCCGTGCTCGGCATTGTCGTGGCCACCATCCTCACCCCATACCTCATCACCCTCGGCGTCCAGTGGACGATCATGGGCGGCAAGGCCGTGGTGGCCGGTGCCAAGAACGCCGCGGCGTGGGTCATGCTCCGCGTGGAGGCGGCCAAGTCGGCCGTCATCGCGGTGGCCTCGGCCTGGAAAACCGTGGGCGGCTGGATTCTCATGGGTGCCCAGGCCGTGGCCCAGGGTGCCCGCGCGTCGGCCGCGTGGATCGCCTCCGGCGCTCGGTCGGCCGGTGCCTGGATCGCTCTCCGTCTCGGTGCCATGGGCGCGTTCCTGGCCACCGCGGCCAGCGCCGTGGCCCAGGGTGTCCGTACGTCGGCGGCCTGGGTGGCCTCGGGCGTCAAGTCGGCGGCCGGTTGGGCCGCCATGAAACTGGCCGCGGTCGGTTCGTTCATCGCCGCCGGCGCGAGCGCGGTCCTCCAGGCCGGGATCACCGCCGGGGCCTGGGTGGCCAGCTCGGCGCGGACCGTGGCATCGGTCGGCCTCTCCACGGCCGCGTTCGTCGCGCAAAAGGTGGCCATGGTCGCCGGGACCGCCATCACCGGAGCCATGACCGTGGCCCAGTGGGCTCTCAACGCGGCCATGAGCGCCAACCCCATCGGCCTGGTCATCGCGGTGGTGGTGGCCCTGGTGGCCGCCATCGTGCTGGCGTACAAGCACTCCGAGACGTTCCGCAACGTGATTCAGGCCGCTTGGAACGGTATCAAGGTGGCGGCATCGTTCGCCTGGAACAACATCCTGAAACCGGCCCTTGACGGGCTCCTGGCGGCCCTCGGGTGGGTCGGGGATAAGGCCATGTGGCTCTGGCAAAACGTCATGGTCCCGGCCTGGGACGCCATTAAGAACGCCATCTCCGCGGTCTGGAACTTCATCAAGCCCATCCTGGACAACATCGGTAAAGGCATCGAGTCCCTCGGCACCATCGCGGCCAAGGTCGGGGACGCCATGCGGAACGCGTTCAACGGCGTGGTGGATGTCCTCAAGGCTCCGATCCATATGGTGGGTGGACTTCTGGCCAAGCTCCCGGACAAGATCGGTCCGGTAACCATCCCCGGCGTGTCCACCCTCAAGTCCTGGGGTGAGACCCTCCAGAACCTCCGCACCGGCGGCGTGGTCAACAACGGCATGGCCGGACGTACCCGTAACGGCGTGTTCTGGGGTCCCGGCTCGGGTACCTCGGACTCCATCCTGGGCGTGGACGCCAACGGCATACCCACCGCGCTGGTGTCCAACAAGGAGGGCGTGGTCACCGCCAAGGCCATGGCCAACGGGGGCGCGGCCTTGGTGGCATGGCTCAACAAGACCGGCGGGGTCCCCGGCCTGGCCGGTGGCGGCACCATCGGCACCTACGGCCAGCCGACCGGGACCAACATCGGATATGGGTCCCCGTTCCCCGACGACTGGGTTAACAAGCTCGGCGCGGCTCACGGGGTCAAGCCCTCCACCTACGCCAGACACCAGGAGTCGGACCGCAACGAGGCCGGGTACGCTCCCAACCCCCAGCACCTCAACCGCGGCATTGACTGGTCCGGCCCCGCCGACAAAATGGACGCGTTCGCTCGGTACCTCCTGGGGATCGCGCCGGACACCGACACCCTGGAACAGATCATTTGGCAGAATCCGGCCACGGGTGAAAAGGTCGGTTGGCACGGCCGGACGCCGGATGCCGGTTTCTCCTACTTCTCCGCGGACTACGGCGGCCACACCGATCACGTCCATACGCGCCAGTCCGGTGAGATCGGCGGAGCGGCCAAGCCCACGATCCCGGATACCTCCACCCAGGTCCCCGGATACGTTCCTCCCACCGGACTCACGCCGGACGGGACCTCCCCGGATCTCTCCACGACCAACACCACCGGCAATGAGACCACGCCGGAGCCCAAAAAGACCCGACTCAAGAGCTTCAAGGAACTGGGCTCGGATCTCGGCGGGATCTTGGCCGAGGGCATCGGTGAGAGCCTCGGTCTCCCGAGCTGGATGACCGATCCCCAGGGGTACATAGACTCCAACAGTGACGACGGATCGAACGTCCGCACGTCCGACGACAAGGGCACCACCGGCAACGACGGATCGAACGTCCGCACGTCCGACGACAAGGGCACCACCGGCAACGCCGGGACCCCGAACACCGCTCCCAAGGAGGTGGACCCCACCAAGCTCCGGGAGGCCCAGGACAAGGTCACCGACAAGGCCGAGGCGGCCCGTCTGGCGCAACTCAAGCTGGACGAGATCAACAAGGACCCCAAGGCCTCGGCGTCTCGGAAAGAGGCGGCCAAGGTCGCCAAGGACAAGGCCCAGAGGGAGGCCGAACAGGCCAAGGATGACCTGGAGAAGCTCAAGACACAGGACGCGGAGGCCAAGGCCGCCAAGGCCTCGGGCACGTCCGACGACAAGGGCACCACGGGCAACTCCAAGACTCCCAAGCTGGCCACCGAGGTGGACCCCAAGGCCATCCGTGAGGCCCAGGACAAGGTCACCGACAAGGCCGAGGCGGCCCGTCTGGCGCAACTCAAGCTGGACGAGATCAACAAGGACCCCAAGGCCTCGGCGTCTCGGAAAGAGGCGGCCAAGGTCGCCAAGGACAAGGCCCAGAGGGAGGCCGAACAGGCCAAGGATGACCTGACCGCGTTGGAGAAAAAGGCCGCCGACATCAAGGCCTCTAACCAAGCTCTCCAGACCTCCGGCGGGTTCGTGCCGGACACGCCGGAGAGCCTCCGCGCCGGTCAGTTGGCGGGGACCCAACCGAACGCGCCAACCGCGTCCGGCCTCCGCGGGCCGGATCTCTACGCGTTCCAGATCGCCAAGGCCGCCAAGGACCTCGGTATGGGTCTCCGTGGTGCCACCATCGGGGAGGCCACCGCTCTGGTGGAGTCCGGCGACCCGCTCAAGATGTGGGCCAACAACGCCGATCCGGCGTCCCTGTCGTACCCGCATGACGCGGTGGGTTCGGACGGTAGTTCCACCGGCCTGTTCCAGCAGCAGAACAATGGCGCGTGGGGGACCATCGCGGACCGGATGGACCCGTACCGCTCGGCAAAGATGTTTTTCAACGGCCTCAAGGGTGTCCAGGGATGGGAGACCATGGACCCCGGAGCGGCGGCCCAGGCCGTCCAGCGGTCGGCGTTCCCGGACAAGTACGGGAAGATGATGGGCCGTGGTGAGGCCTTGGTGGCCAAGACCGGCCTGTTCGACACCGGCGGCATTCTCCGGCCCGGTGAGTTCGCATTCAACGGACTCAAGGAGCCAGAACTCATCGTGAAGCGGCACCAGTGGGGTGTCATGGACCGCAACGCCGCGGTGGTGGAGCGACTGGCCAACACCGGCCGAGGGAGCGACGGCAAGCTGGCCGATACGGTGAACATCCAGGGATACACCGCGGCCGAGATCTCGGCCGAGTGGCGCAAGTACCAGTGGAGCCGGACCGCCGGTTACGGATCGAGTAGGAACAGGTGACCAGTAGTGGCCAGAGGTAGGAACATCCGCTACATCTCCCCCAAGGGCAACGTGTGGCCGCTCCACGGGGAGGGCATGGGCACCAAGGGGATCTATCTCACGTCGTTCTCCGGGCTCTATCACCCGGTCCGCGTGCCGGTGGTCCTCACCCCGGCGTACATGCGGGGAGCCATCCCAGGCACCCCCAAGACCGACGTGGCCAAGATCGGCATGAAGGTGTTCACGACGGCCGAGACGCCGGAGGAGTGGGAGCGCGTTGAGTCGCGCTGGTGGAACGACTGGTCCGATGAGGAGGACGGCACCCTGGTGGTGGAGTCCCTCTCCACCGGGACCACGCGCTGGCAACCGATCCGCATTGAGACGTTCCCAGATGACCCGTTCGACTGGGAACCGGAGACGGAGATGGACTGGACTATGCCGTGTATCTCCTACTCTCCCGGCTGGCGCGGCCAGCTCCTCAAGGCCTCGGCCACCGGGACCGGCATGACCAAGATCAAGCTGGCCAACCCCGGAGACACCGAGGTCTGGCCTCGGTTCTCCGGCGACCCCGTCCCCGGCCTTCGGCTCCCGGACGGTATCGGCGGGGACCTGGTGGACATCAAGAGCGCGCAATACGACCCGGAAAACGGGGAGTGGCTGGTGGTGACCGACCAGTTGGACGTGACCGTGGAGGACATGGCCAACTCCCAGGTGGTCGCGCTCCTGGCGGGGATGATGTTCCGTAACCCGATCCCGGCGAACACGCCGGTGACCGAGGTAGACATTGACCTGGGTCCGACCAACACGACCATCCGCGTGCATATGGAGCCGCTCTATCAACGGCCTTGGGGGTAAACCGTGCCAGCAACGATGACGGAGATTCGGCTGGACGATGTCCAGACCGTGATCCTCAAGCGCAAGGCCGAGGAGCGGGAGAACCGGCTCAAGCGGCCGGTTGTGTGCATTCGAGATGAGGCATGGCAACCCGTCTGCTACCTCCGCGGAGAGCTGGCCGCCAACTTTGAGGAGATCCTCAACGACACCGGGGAGGGTGAGTTCACCATCCCGGCGTCCCACCTCCTCACAACGTGGCTCCTGGACCCGGACCGTGCCCTCAAGGATGTCCATATCACCGTGGACACCGAGTTCAAGCGGTGGGGCGGCAAGGCCGACTATATCCAGCGCGTGACGCGCGCCGGCGAGCTGGCAGCGGTCCGGGTCCATTTCCTCCACGACTACAACCGCGCCAAGAAAATCACGTGCTACGCCAACCCGGCATTTCCGGCGGAGTTCCAGTTCCCCAAGGCCATGCCCTACGCCGGCCCGGGTTGCTCGGGCGTCACCATTTACGGGATCACGAACAACGCCCGGATCAACCTCGGACTGTGGGAGATCCCGGCCAACTTTTTCAACCCGGCGGCATGGGTTGCCGGCTGGAACGCGGCCGATTGGTGGACTCATTTCGTCCCGATCAACCCGCTAACCGACACGAGCCGGTGGACCGTGCTCACCTCCCGGTTCGCCAACTTCCACGACCTCGTAGCGCCGACCCTGGCCGACGGCCAGTTCCATCTCTCAGTGACGCGGTGGCTCCCCGGAGATCCGTGGCCCATGTCCGCGTTCATCCCCGAGCCTCCCGACCACTCGGTCCGCCTGTTCAAGTGCCTGGACAAGTCGGGCTACTCGGGGCCGACGGGGACCATGGTGGACGGCCTCCTCAATCTCGTGGGGACGACGGCCGAGGACTACATCAACGAGATCATCACCTTGGCCGGTCGGCCGGACATTCCGGAGTACAAGCTCCCGGGTTGGTTCGGCACGGCCCAGGCCGCCCCGTTCGTCGTTTTCCCCGAGGGGAAATACTCCCGGATCTCGTCCTCGGAGATGACGATTCACAAGGCCATGGCCTACGCCATGGTGACCGGCGGCAAGTCCCCGCAATGGGTCAACTCGGCCGCCAAGCTGGCCGCCAACGCGGCCCTGGGCTACCTCGGCGCGGCCATCGGCAACCCGGGCCTGGCCTTGGGCGTGTTCGACTTCCTCATCGAGGACGTCATCCTGGCGTTCCACCGGATCTCGAATACTCTGCTCAAGGAGCAGATGGGACCGGACGCCGATCCCGAGGCGTGGGTCCAGGGTCCCGGCGTCGGGTTCACGCTCTCCACGCTCCAAGCCCTCCGGACCGGGTTCTGGGACAACCGTGGTTACACGAGCTACAAGGCCGAGATCGAGGACGGGGCGCCCTGGCGTGTCGGTAAACACTTCGACCTCGGGGACCGTATCGCCTTCGAGATCTCGGGCCAGCTCTACGTCGATAACGTCCGTTCGCTGAAAATCGCCTGGGACCGGACCACCGCGCCGATCTGGACCATTGCCATCGGCAACGACGAGGCCGAGGAGGAGCCGGCGGCTAAGCTCATGCGGTACAAGGAACAACTGTTCTCGTTGCTCCAGCAACAGGGCGTAGGGGTCTAGGAGGCCAACCCATGAAGCTATTCACACTCCAGCGTGACGAGGACGTCTCGGGCGTATCCGGTACGGGCACGGTGGCCGAGGGCGTGGAGTTCTCGGACGGAACCGTCGTCATCCGGGGGGCCGTCCCGGACCTCCCCACGTCCACGGTGGTGTGGGACTCCATCGACTCGGCCATGGAGATCCACGGTCACGACGGACGTACCTCGGTGGTCTGGCATGGGTAAGTTCCTGGAGCCCGACGAGGACGTCTACCGCGAGGAGGACGCGCCGAGCCACCCGTGGGCGGACCTGTTCCGAGACATTCCCCAGAAGTGGCAGAGAGTGCCGGCGCCCGAGGGCGTGAACGCGCCCGAGGGTCTCGTGTTCCGGCCGGCGGGGCCGGGGACCATCACGCTCCCGACGACGCCGGCGCACATCGCGCAACACGTCCAGCTCTGCGGGTTCAAGCTGGACGAGACCGCGCGCCAGGTTCAACGGATTGACCCGATCCGAGGCGGCCGTTCGTTCACCTCTCCGGGTATCTGGCAGGACCTCCACCTCCCGATCCCCGACGCCAACCCCGTCAATGAGGTGGTGGCCAAGGCCGCGGAACACCAGCTCACCCCGGCCGAACTCATGCGCGCGTCCGAGGCCCTCAAGGCCCAGGCCGAGGCACAAGCCGCGGCCGGATAGGAACTCACACCATGCCCACATCAGACGACTACGCGCGCCCAGGCGAAGAAGGTGAAGCATTGAACGGTGATGTGGTCCTGCCCTTCGACCGGACCCGGCCGACGGTGTCGCAGGACACCGGCTGGTTCTGCGGTCCGGCGGCCGCTCAGCAGGCGCTGATCGTGCGCGGTCTGCGCGTCGACGAGGCGACCTTGGCCCGCGATCTCGGCACGACCGTGAACGGCACCGACCACGTCGGCCTGGTGCGTGATGTGCTCAACCGGCGCCTGGGCAATCCCGGGTATGTGGTTCGCGAGATCGCCGATCCCGCCTCCACCGGGGCGACCGAACGGTACTTCGACGACATCATCGGGTCGGTCAACGCCGGGTATGGCGTCGTCGACAACATCATGGTGCCGCCGAGCAACTATCCTCGCGGAGCTCGTGGCGAGAATGTCGGGTACTCCGGGGGTTTCGTCTACCACTACCGGTTCGTCGCCGGCTACAACCTGGCGCGTCGGGAGATCCTCGTCGTGGACTCCGGTTTCGCGCCGAACATCTACTGGCAGTCGGTCGATCAGGCCGCGACGTGCGTGGCCGGGAAGGGGTACACGGCGTGCCCGATCGGTGCTCCTGCGCCCACACCGGTGGCGCCGGACGGTGTGACGGCCGAGGTGCTGTCCGAAGCGATGGGCGCCAGTATGTCGGTGGCCCGGTACCGCGAGCTGCTGCCGGCGTTCGTCGAGTCGATGCGCCTGGCGCAGATCACCACCCCATTGCGGGCCGCTCACTGGTGCGCGCAGATCGGGCACGAGTCGGCCGGTCTGCGGCACCCGGCCGAGCTGTGGGGTCCGACGCCCGCCCAGCGTGGGTATGAGGGTCGCGCTGATCTGGGCAACACCGAGCCTGGTGACGGGTTCCGGTTCCGTGGGCACGGGTGGCTGCAGATCACCGGCCGCCATAACCACGCCCAGGTATCGTTGTGGGCGTTCGCCAAGCGTCTGGTGACCTCGCCGACGTACTTCGTCGACGAGCCCGACGAACTGGGCAGTGACCGGTTCGCGGGTCTGGGTGCGGCCTGGTACTGGACGATCGCCCGCCCCCAGCTGAGCGCGCTCGCTGACGCCGACGATGTGGTCGCGGTGACGCGGGCGATCAACGGAGGTACCAACGGCCTCGATGACCGCCGCCGGCGCCTGGCGATCTGCAAGGCGCTGGGCCCACGACTACTACCGACTCAGAAGGGAACGATCATGTCCGATCTGGCTGCCGAGGAGCTGACCAAGAGGTTCCCGTCCCGCAGCAAGTACCGCGCCGGTGACGGTCTCGTCGACACCCTGGCTGGGTTCGTGCTCAACATCGACGCCCGCATCCACGAGGAGTTCGTGGAACGCAATGCGCTGCTGGGTGATCCGGCGTGCATCGTGCTCATTCGCCGCGAGGCCGCCAAAGGGGACGCCGGCGCGGCGGGTGTGCTCGCGCAGATCGATGGCGGCGCCCGGTGAGCGCGGCACTCGCGACGGCGATCGAGGACGCCCTCGCCGCCGCGTTGCAGGCGCAGCCGTGGTGGCGGCGCTGGTCGAACACGATCTGCGCGTTCGCCTCGGCCACGGTCACACTCGGGACGTGGGCCACGGCGACCTGGACGGGTATGCCGCAGACGGCAGCGACCGTGCTCGGCGCCGTGGTGATGGTTGCCGGGGTGCTCGCCCAGCGCGCCACCCGCAACGGCTTGACGCCGCGGGGCAACGCCGACGTCGCGACCGCGTTGCGCGGGGTCGCTCCCCGGTCGGCGGCGCCGCGGTACACCGCCGGTGATCTGATGGCGATGCGCGCGCAGCGATTCGCAGATGACGTGGCTGGGACGGTGGTGGACAGGGCGCGCGCGGCGGGCTGGTCCGAGCACGATCCGCGTTACCTCGGACTCGCGGCGGGCGATGCGGCGCAGGCGTTTCTGGCGGCTGTCGGCGGGCGGCATACCCGGTGACTCACCACGCTCCTCAAGCGTGCCCAGACGTTCGTCAAGAAGGGATGACCAGATGACCGACAACATGACCCCGCCCCCGGGCGTGGGACCCAACCCGGACGCCATTATCGACGTCGTACGCGACCAAGTGGAGGCCCTCCCGTGGTATTCCCGCCTATCCAACACGGTCACCTCGGGCGTTGGTATCGCGCTCACGGGTCTCTGGGCGGCCACGTCGTACGGCCTGGACGTCCCGGAACAGGCCACCGGGATCGTCTACACGGTCCTGGCCGTGGCCACGGTCCTGGGCGTCTATCGCACCAAGAACGGGGAGACCAAGGCCCTGGAGAAGTGGAGCCGCGACCGGCTCAAGCTGGACGGGTAGACCTCTACGCCATGGCAAGGATCCCCAAGGTCGTCCGGTTCACCAGCCTACAATTGACGTCGCTCATCACGGGAGTGATGGCCATTGTCATGGGCCTGGTCTACTTCGGCCCGGACTCCCTCATCCGTCAGCCACTACCCTCGGGCCAGGTCTCGGTGGTAGTGGCCGTGGAGAGTTTCGCGCCCGTGTGGCCGCTCCTGTTTACGGTCATGGGTATGGCGTTGATCGGCGCGGTGACGTCGCGGAGGTTCGTCCTCGGGGCGCATGTCGTGGCCATATTCGGGTGGAGCTTCTACGGCGCCTCCATCCTCATCGGCGCGTTGCTCTCCGAACCGCCCACGCCTATCGACGAGAGCACCATGTCCCTGTTCGTGGCGGCGGTCCACTTCGGCCTCATCCGGGCGCACCAGGACGAGGACTACACGCTCTCGCACCAGGACGAGGACTACACGCTCTGCGCACTCCCGCCGAGCCGACGCGCAACGGGGGACGAATGAGTCCGGACACCATGGGGATCATGGCGGCGTTGGTCGTCTCCCTCGGGACAGCCGTAGCCGGCGCCATCACCGCGTGGAAGCGGGCGCCGGCCGACAACATTATGACGCTCCAGAGCCGGCTCCGCAGAGCCGAACGCCGGGAGGCCATCCTGGACGACGAGGTGGAGGACCTCTCGGAGTGGCGTATCTGGGCGCGCGGTTGCCTTCGCATGTTGCGGGAGTCGCTCGTGGCCAACGGCATCACTCCGCCGGCGTTCCCTCCCGAGCCCGAGATCCGAGCTCACGATGACCTAGAGGAGGCCACCTCGTGACCTCACCAGACGGCGCGGGCATTCCCGGCAAGGAGGACGTGGGCGGGTGGTCCGGCGGCTACGGTCCATTGTCCATTCTCGGCGAGTTCGGCCAGGCCCTAGTCCAAGGCATCACCGCCGGACTCCAGGTGGACCTGGCCGCTCAGCAGGCCACGGTCAACGATCATTCGCAGTCCATCACCGAGCTGCGTGCAGCGATCAACCAGCTGATCTTGCAGGGCAATGCGCTCGTGTTCACTTCCAACAACACCTACACGCCGGCGTCGGGGGTCCTGTCGGTGGATGTGATCCTGATCGGCGGCGGTGCCGGCGGTGCCGGTGGGACCGCGTCGGCGATCAACGGTGGCCCCGGCGGCGGCGGCGGTGGTGGTGGTGAGGTGCACGTCAACATCCCGGCCACGCTGCTGCCCAAAGATGGTGAGGATTTCGCGTCGATCGAGATCACGATCGGCGCCGGCGGTGCCCGCGGCACGGTCGGCAACCCCGGTACCGGTGGCGGTAACACCGTGTTCGGTGGCGGTCTGCTGACCGCTGGTGGTGGTCAGGGCGGGATGACCGGCACGGGGACCGCGCCGGGTGTCGGTGGTGTCGGCGGTGCCGGGATGATCCCGGGCGGTGCCGGCGGTTCGGGCCGGGTGTCCTCGGGCAACGGCTGGCCCGGCGGGAACTCCACGAGCGCCTACGACCTGCACGGTGGCGGTGGCGGCGGCGGTGGCGGTACCGACGCCGGGATCGGTGGGCCCGGCGGTATCGGCGGGATCTCTGCCGGCGGCACATCGGGGTCCACCGCGACTCGTGATGGGCATCCGCCATCGTCGATCGTGGCGACCGGTGCCGGTGGTGGTGCCGGTGGCTGGTCGGCCTACGGCTTCATGGGGGACGCCGGTAACGGCGCGTTTCCCGGCGGTGCTGGTGGCGGTGGCCGTGGTGCCGCCTCAGCCACGAATGGTGGTGCCGGCGCTGCCGCGATCATGTTCATCATCGAGCACCTGGCCTGACATGGGTCTGGTGTCGCACACGATTGTGTTCACTGCCGACGGGCTGTACTACCCGCCGACCGGGTTGCGGTCGTTGCAGGTGATTCTGCGCGGCGCCGGCGGCGGCGCCGGCAAGGGTGGTGGGGGTGGTGGTGCGGCTGTCGCGACCCGCAAGATCGGCGGCACCGACCTGACCCGCACCGGCGGCGTGTATGACCCGGTCGAGGTGGTCGTCGGTGCCGGTGGTGCCGGGGGGACGACCGGTGCACCTGGTGGCGCATCGTCGTTCGGGGATCTGGTGTGCCCTGGCGGCGAGGGTGGTACCGCCGATGGTATGGTCGCCGCTGTGGGTGGGTTCTCGGTGATGCGTGGCGGGGCCGGCGGATCGCAGGCGCTCCCCAACGGTGGTGATACGTCCTCGGGTCCGGTGCGGTTGCTCGCCGGCGGTGGTGGCGGCGGATACCCGGGAGGTCCCGGCCTCGGTCGCGGCGGCTCCTCGGGGTTGGTGCCCGGCGGTACCGGTATCGGTGGCGCCGGGGTGTCCTGGCCGCCGCTGTGGGAGGTCGCGCAGTCCGGGTCCGGTGGGGCCGCGTACTCGGCGGGCACCGGCGGCGCCGGAGGTTTCCCCGCCGGCGGTGGCGGCGGAGGGTTGACCGGCGGCGCGGGCGCAGCCGGTGTGGTGACGGTAGTCGAACTAGTCCAGGAGGCATAGCTGTGGGAGTTGCGTACGAGGTGGGGCAGGTGTCCGGGTTCGCCGGGCCGGCAACAGTTTTCCGACTGGACCCGACTTTGGCGGGCCACGAGTTCGTGACGGTGTGGGTGCAGGATGTGTTCGGCGCGCAGGGCCCGGAGGCGGTGGTGGTCGCCGCTGTCGATGCCTCGGGGGCGGCGAAGTCGATGACCCGGCTACCCGGCTCGTACGTCGCGGCATCGCCGACGGTGTCGGGGGCGTTGTGGCTCAACGGATATCAGATCAGCCGGTGACACCGTCTACCAACCGAGCTCATCGCGGCATAGGGGACAATCAACGTCATGACCACCGATCTCGGTAACAAGCGCGCTGGCGTCGGTCTCATCCTCCTGGAGGACGATTGCGACTGGACCCTACGGCTCACGCCCTCGGGGGCCTCGGTCTGGCCCGCCGGCACCGCCGCATGGATACGGTTCTACGATGACCTGGACACCACGCTCCTCCAGCTCAACGCCGTGGTGACCGAGGAGTTCCTCACGTTCTCCATGCAACACGACGGCACACCCAAGCCCGCCGACCTCCCCGACGCTTGTAAGTTCAAAATCCGGGTCTCACTTCCCGGCAACCCCACCACCGAGGCCACGCTCTGGCGCGGTGGAGTAGAGAAGGATTCCTAGATCATGGCCTTGTCCAACACCGCTCTCCAGACGATGTACACCGCGCTCAAGGGCATGGGAGCCTACGTCTCGGCGCACACCGCCGACCCCGGCACCACCGGGGCCAGCGAGGTGACCGGCGGGTCTTACGCGCGCCAGTCGGCCGCGCTCCCCGCCGGGTCCAACGGCGCGGGCACCGCGGCGGCCGTCAACATCCCGATCCCGGCCGGGACCACGGTCAAGTGGGTGGGTGTCTGGACCGCGGCCACCGGCGGGACGTTCGTCGGCGCGCACACCGCCGAGCTGTCCCCCAACCTCCCGTTCCCCGTCGCTGGGACGCTCACCGTCCAGGTGGGTGAGGTCATCACCTCCACGCCATGATCCTGTCCGGGTACGTCCCGACGCCGGTCCCCGGCCCGACCGAGGTCCCCACGCGGGTCCCCGGTCCCGTCGTCGTGGCCACCGAGGTCCCCGGCCCCACCATCGTGGCCACACCCATGCCGTTCTGGCTCCGCCCGATCACCGGCATACTCCAGGCCGAGGCGGAGATCCAGGTCCAGGTTGTCGGCGTCACCATGGACGCGGACCAGTTCCTCCGAGGCCAGGGCCTCCTCTCCGCGGTGATCTCCTCCATGGATCTCGCACCGGCGGACCAGTTCCTCCGAGGCCAGGGCCTCCTCTCCGCGGTGATCTCCTCCATGGATCTTGCACCGGCGGCCCAGTTCCTCCGCGGCCAGGCCTCCATCCGGGCCGTGATCGCCGGGGGCCGGGAGGTGGAATACCCGGTCCATCTGGAGGGCCGTGGCGAGATCCAGGTCCAGGTTGTCGGCGTCACCATGGACGCGGCCGAGGCTCTCCGAGGCCAGGGCCTCCTCTCCGCGGTGATCTCCTCCATGGATCTCGCACCGGCGGCCGAGGCCCTCCGAGGCCAGGGCCTCCTCTCCGCGGTGATCTCCTCCATGGATCTCGCACCGG
>ERZ869921.485-NODE-485-length-24260-cov-5.163520_pt1 | contig 24260 bp, 39 predicted proteins | sample MGYA00579310_ERZ869921 | MGnify/ENA primary metagenome ERZ869921 (study PRJEB32216, sample SAMN09231816) | wastewater metagenome | place: USA: Maryland | collected 2016-06-21 | study: EMG produced TPA metagenomics assembly of the PRJNA472060 data set (Reclaimed... | reverse complement strand
ATGAGCGACCTCCTCTACCTCCTCCGATGGTCTGGTAAGCTTTTGAGGCGGCTTGGACTACCGCAATCCCGGAGAATGCGGGTGTTGCCTGCGACTGATAGCGCCGCGACACCCGCACCCGGATTGGCACGTATGGCCGCACCCCCGTTGCGTGCGTTGCGTGCCCTCTCCCAAGCCATCCAGGACGCCGAACGATGAGTGTCCCGAACATCTACAGACCGGCGGACGATGGCCCCCTCGCCATGTGTGAAGCAACATCGTTCCCGTGCATCTACCCGAAAAGCCACTGCAAGAGCAATCGCGCAGCGTCTGCAGCGTGGCGTCAGTTCTACGGGGACCATCTCCCGGATGGTGTCAGGTGCCGAACAGTATGGGCGACGCCACGCGATGACATAGAGATCGGCTGGTGGGAATGGTCTTCGAAGCCGGGAGATGGAGAAGTCGAGTGCTGGGAGCTGTACGGGCCTGAGGACGCCGAACGATGAGCACACCGATTCGCGTCCAGTTGAAGCGCGAGAAAGGCTGGCGTCTTCCGGAAGGCGTGCATATCGCTGATAGGCGCACAGTCTTCGGGAATCCGTTCAAGGTATGGCGTGCTCGCGGAGCATGGTTTGTGGAGGACGTCATCGAGGGAGAAATCGGGCCATATTGGACCGAAGAAGAAGCGCTGGCAGTGTCGCTCGCTCTCTATCGCGAGTACCTTCACGATCACCCGGAGATAGTCGAACTGGCGCGTGGGAAGAGTCTCGCGTGTTGGTGTCGGATCGGTCGTCCCTGCCACGCCGACATTCTGATCGATATCGCGAACAGGGGGGTCGTGCGAGATGGCTACTGGCGTCGGGATTGGCGGGAAGGCGAACGGGAGGCCCTTGAAGACCTCCAGGCCGGAAGGTCACGGCGCTTCGACTCGACCGATGACATGCTCGACTGGCTTTTCGACTAGGCAGACGGGTTGGCGGGAGACGTTCGCCGGAATCAGTGTCGGCGTCTACCAGTACGACGGCCAAGAGTGCGGGTGGTGGGACATCCCCACCGGCACTGTGGTGCACATGCTCGACGGGACGAGGAGGACACGCTGACACTCGAATTCGTCGACATCGAAACGTACGACCCCGCGTACTGCCAAGCATCAACCCGCGCAACCGGGAAACAATGCCGGCAGCGCCCCATCAAAGGATCAACCGTCTGCCGGTACCACGGTGGACGCCTCACACGCGTGAAACAGGCGGCAGCCAGACGCGTCGCGATAGAAGACGCCCGCGAACTCGTCTCCCGCCTCGGCGGCATCATCGACGTCGACCCGTTGGACGCACTCCTCGAGATGGTGAAAGAAGCGGCATGGAATGTTGCGGCGTACCGAATCGCGCTGCAGGAACTCGGCATCCACGTCAGCGGCGACGAACACCACGCAGACGGAACACCCGGGGTCGCAGTCGCTTCAAACTACGACGAGAAAGGGAAACGCGACCCGGCGGCCCCACACATACTCGTCTCCATGTACGACGCCGAACGTGACCGCCTCGCCAAGTACTCGAAGATGTGCCTTGACGCCGGCGTAGATGAACGCAGAGTCCGGATCGTGGAGGCACAAGCCCAGAAACTCGGTGAAGTCGTTGAAGCAGCCATTCGATCCCTGAACCCGACGCCCGACCAGTACCACGCGGCATTGCAAGCAGCAGCGAAAGCGATGCGTGCGATCAGCGCAGGAACACCTGACGCCAGGTGATGGTGAATGCGATCGCAGTCGTGAAACTCTCCTGGCGTGACAGGTTCGGCTCGAAGTCGAAGGTGCACGAAGCCGTGACGATCAATCAATGATCAGTGACCCATGGCTGCTGGCGGCAGACATCATCGACCCGCCAGCCTGGTCGCCAGGCGACCGGCCACCACTCCTCCCACACCAAATCGCCCCCGCCGGCGACTGGCACTTATGGGTCCTATTCGGTGGACGAGGATCCGGGAAAACGGAGGGTGCGTGCCGCGAATTCCTACGCCGCGTCCATGAACAACGACTCCGCGCCCGCATCATCGGCCCGACGCTCGGAGACGTCGTCGAATCCTGTGTGGAAGGCGACTCGGGGATCCTCACCATGGACCCCACTGCGAGGTTCCTCGCATCCGCACCAGGTGGCGCACTCATCACATGGCCGAACGGGTCCCGCGCCCGCCTGATCGGCACACCAACACCACGAGACGTTGATCGGCTCCGCGCTGCAGGCAACGTCCACCTCGACTGGTGGGAAGAGCTCGCCGCGAACCCCCAGTTGGAGAAGGCGTGGACTCAGGCTGCGCTCGGTAACCGCCTCGGCCACCACCCAGTGTCCATCGCATCAACAACCCCGCGCGTCCGGAAATTCCTGAAAACACTGATGGGCAGGCGCACAACGTCCGTCACGCAAGGGCGGATGGATGACAACCCGCACCTTTCCGACGAGTTCCGGGATGTCATCCGCGAGCAGTACGCAGGCACGCGGATCGGCCGGCAGGAGATCGAAGGGGAACTGCTGGAGGACATTGAAGGCGCGTTGTGGCAGCTCCGGCTCATCGACGTCGCCCGCGAGCAGTGGGAACTCGCGATGTCGGAACGCGGCGGCCAACAACCACGCTGGAAACGCGTCGTCGTCGGCGTCGACCCGAACGCATCCGACACAGGTGCGGAATGCGGCATCGTCGTCGCCGCCAGCCACCCCGACGGGAAACGCTGCGGTGTCCTCGACGACGTCAGCGTCGGATCAGCAACCCCGGACATGTGGGCCCGCGCGGCAGTCAAAGCGTATTGGGATTGGGAGGCTGATTGCATCGCCGCCGAAGTGAACCAGGGCGGCGACATGGTCACCCACACGATCCGCACCGTCGACCCGCGTGTCCGTGTGAAACAAGTCCGTGCGACACGCGGGAAACAGTTGCGCGCGGAACCTGTCGTCGCCCTGTACGAGCAAGGAAGGGTGCTACATCGGCACAGAATGCCTATACTAGAAGACCAGATGACGACGTGGACGCCTGACCAGGACTCACCTGACCGCCTCGACGCCCTTGTATGGGCTGTCACTGAGGCGATGGGATTGTCCGCCCGGCAGGCCTCACCAATGAGGGCATGGTAAACAGAATGCGACGCTCCGTAGAGAACTGGGTATCTCGCAAGCCTCATACGCTTGAGACAGTGGGTTCGATTCCCGCCGGAGCTACCTCGTGAACCGTCCTGACATTCAGGAGGCGCTCGACAAACTCAAGGAACGGCGCGCCACCTACAGCCTTCCACGCGCGTACTACAACGGCGATCACCGCCTCCTGTTCGCGTCAGACCGGTTCCACCGCACATTCGGAGGCATGTTCCGGGCATTCGCCGACAACTTCTGCGCACCAGTCGTCGACACGCTCCGAGACCGCATCAGGATCGAAGCGTTCACCAGTGATAATGCAGGCGGCGCACCGGATGCGATGAACGCCGCATCCGCCATATGGCGAGACAGCCGTATGCCAGCGCAGTCCGTGTTCATTCACGAACACGCACTCGTCGAATCCGACGGGTACCTGATGGTGTGGCGCGGCACCGACGGGATGCCCGTCATGCACGCCCAACACCCAGGACAAACCACCGTCCTGTACGACCGTGAAACCCCGTGGCGCGTCGCCTCCGCCATCAAAGTGTGGCGTGAAGGCAAACACGCCCGCCTGACGTACTACACGCCGGAACGCGTCGAACGGTTCGTCACGAAAGCCGTCCAGGACGGTTTCCCCGACAAGGTCGACGGATTCGTCCCAGTCGCTGATGAACCCGTCGTCCCGAACCCGTATGGCGTCGTCCCCGTCTTCCACTTCCCGAACCGTGCGTTAGCCGGCGGTCACGGCCGGTCGGAGCTCACAGACGCAATCCCAGTGAACGACGCGATCAACAAGCTGTGCTCCGACATGCTCGTCGCCTCCGAGTTCGTCGCGTGGCCGCAACGCTGGGCGACAGGCATCGCAGAGGAAACAGACCCTGTGACCGGTAAGGCGATCGCACCGTTTCAAGGCGGTGTGGAACGCCTATTCACGTCGGAGTCCGATGCAGCGAAGTTTGGGCAGTTCGACGCCGCGAGCTTCGACGGACCGATCCGCCTGATGGAACTCCTTGTCACACACCTCGCCGGTGTGACAGGCACACCACACCACGCGTTCATGGCCGCAGGGAAGACAGACTGGCCGTCAGGTGAAGCACTGAAAACCGCTGAGGCACGCCTCGTCGCGAAAGCCGTGAACCGCCACGACTCGTGGGGCCCCGTGTGGGAAGACGCAATGCGCCTCGCACTCCGGATCGCAGGCGTCACCGGTGGCGACCAACTGGCCGTGCAGTGGCGGTCACCGGAAGCCCGCAGCGAAAAGGCGGACTTGGAAGCCGCGGTGCTCCGCGACACCATCGGGTTCAGCCTCCACCAAAACCTCGTGGAACTTGGGTACACGTCGGATGAAGCGGACAGGATCATCGCTGACCGGCAGGCAGACGACCAGGCGAAAACCGAAGCGTCGCGCGCGAGGTTCGACGCCGGGTTCCACGCATGAAACTTGACGTCTCAGCAGTGATCGAGCAGACGGCCATGTACATGCGGCCCGTGACCGTCGCCGAGATCGCAGCTGACCTCGGGGTGGAACGCCACACCGCCCGCAGGCACCTCGACGCAGCAGTCACGGAAGGTGCACTCACCCGCGTCGAAACGCGGGCTGGGCACACAGCCACATACCAGTGCCAAGACGCACCACTGAAGTCTGTCGTCTGGCTGCGGGGCACGATCGACGCCGTGTCAGCCGGACTGATCACGGTGGAACGCCGCATCCGGATGGACGGCGGAACCGTCACGGAAACGGACGTCGCGACCATCGACCGCCTTGCCGCAGACTTGGATGCCGCCGCAATGGTGGCACGCAACCTGCTGGGGTGAACGTCATCCAAGTCGCCCGCGAGTGGCGCAACCGGTTGCAAGCGATGGAAGACAAGGCGGTGATGGAAGCCGCCGAACGGTATAGGGATGCGGTCAGTGCGACGGAACGCCGTCTCCAAGACATCGCGAGGCGCATCGACCAGGCAGCCGGAACAGTATCGGTGTCGGACCTGTTCACCAGCTATCGCCTCGGCGTCGTCCGCGCGGACCTCACCAGCCACCTGGAATCATGGGCTGCTGGGGAAGCGCCGCGCATCAGGTCAGTCATCGACCATGCCTCGTCACTCACCCCAAGTGTCGCAATGGAACTCGTTCGGGCACGCACACCACCCGCAGTGCCAGCAGTGGTCGCTGCGAGCCTTGTACGCACCCGCCCGGATGAAACAGCGCAGATCATCGCCTCGTTGACGTCAGGGTCACCGTTACGTGACCTCCTCGTCGCGGCAGCGAGGGAACGCGCCGACCAAGCGATCCAAACCCTGGTGACCGGGGTTGCGACGAACCAGGATCCACGCCGCGTCGCGAGTGACCTCGGCCGCATCATCGATGGTGGCGTGACACGCGCCCGCCTGATCACCAGAACCGAAATGCTCAGGGTCACGCGGGAAGCGCAACGCCAACAATGGCAGGCCGGGGACGCGGTGAAAGGCTGGGTGTGGTGGAGCACCCTCGACAAAACGACATGCATGGTGTGCTGGGCGATGCACGGAACCCATCACACGTTGGACGAACCGTTCGGGTCTCACCCGGCGTGCCGGTGCAGCATGCTCCCCGAGTTGAAAGCAATCCCAGGTGTGAAACCAGCCGCACCGATCGAACCAGGCGCAGAACGGTTCGCGAACCTCCCAGCAGTGGACCAGCGCCGTGTACTCGGACCAGCCCGACACGACAGGTACCTCGCAGGAGACCTGAAACTCCCGGATGTCGTCAGGTACCGCGATCACCCGCGATGGGGGCCGACGAGAGGAACGAACCCCCTCACCCACACACCGGATGTCGGTGGGTGACAGGCCAGACAGAACAGCCACCGCTCGTCGGTGACGTACTCGTCGACGGTGAACCAGTCGCACCGGTGGCGACACCAGATGACCTCGACCCGGAGATCACGAAATTGCGCTGACGACTGCTACTAGTGGCATGATGTGCGGGTACACGCAGCCCAGGAGGCCAAACACGTGAGTACCCAACCACTGCAGCAAGTCGTCCAAGAGGACGCCGCAGCTGTCGCAACCGCATCGACTCTTTCCACGGTGGCGTCACGCGCCCCGTTCGCCGGCACCGTGTCCGCCGTCACCTACACCCCGGTCGCAGCAGTCACCGGCGCAAACACCAACACCCGCAAAGTTGAGCTCATCAACCGCGGCCAGGCTGGCGCTGGATCCACCGTCATCGCATCACTGCAGTTCGACTCAGGTGTCAACGCCGTCGCGTTCGACGAAAAGACGATCGTGCTGTCCGGCACCCCCGCGAACCTCGCGGTCGCTGCCGGAGATATCCTCGAGTGGAAGTCCTCGGCGGTCGCGACCGGTCTCGCCGACCCTGGCGGGTCCGTGACCGTCACGTTCACACGTGGTGACGTCAGTGCGTAACCCGCGCGCAGTGTTCTCACCGGACTCCGATCAGGGGTCCGGTGCAGGAACACAGGACCAGCCAACCGGTCTGGAGGACGCCGGTACCAAGGATCAGCAAGGCCCCATCTCGACGGCGGCAGGGAAGCAGCCGGACGTCAATGATGATGGTGCGCTGAAAGCCGCGCGGAAGGAAGCTGCTGAGTACCGTAAACGCGCCGCCGCGGCGGAAACACGGTTGAAGGAGATCGACGACTCCAGCAAATCGGAGTTGGAGTTGCTGCAGTCACGTGTCGCGGAGATGGACACGGCGACTCAGACGGCGATGCAGACGATCCGTGACCTGAGGTTGCAGTTGGCTGTCGTGAACACGGCCGCCGAGGTCGGGGTCCGTGACACCGAGACGGCGTTGGCACTCATCGATCGTGACCAGTTGAAGTGGGACGACGATGGTGGTGTCGACGTGAAGTCGGTGCAGAAGGCGTTGACGGAGCTCGTCGCACGGAAACCGTTCCTCGCGTCTGGTAGGAGCATTGACGCTGGCGCTGGGTCCGGGTCGATGGATCCGTCCGGCATGTCGATGAACGACATGATCAGGCAGGCAGCAGGCCGGTAGCCGCATAGTGGTGGTGGACGCACGCGATTTGCGGTGCGTCTGCCACCAGTGGTACTGTCTGCGCATACAGGTAGAAGCTGGTTACGGTGCGGCACCCAGGAGGGCGGCCACAACCAGCACGCCGGGTAGGGACCCAGAAGGCCTCCGGAATCCACCAGGACTCACACCCTCGTGAATTTCAAGGAGGCCCACCGTGGCTTACAACAACCTCACCAGCCGCACCGATTCCGCAGCCCTCATCCCCGAGGAACATAGCCGGGATATCTGGCAGCTCGCGACCGCACAGTCCGCGGCACTGTCGAAGTTCCGCGTCGTTCGGATGAGCCGCAAACAGCAGCGCCTCCCCGTCCTCAGCGTCCTCCCGGTCGCCTACTGGGTGAACGGTGACACCGGCCTTAAGCAGACGTCCGAGCAGAACTGGACGAACAAGTACCTCGACGCGGAAGAGCTCGCCGTCATCGTGCCGATCCCGGAAGCCGTCCTCGACGACTCCGAGTTCGACATGTGGGGTGAGATCAAGCCACGTGTCGCTGAGGCCATCGGTATCACCCTCGACTCGGCGGTGTTCATCGGCGCGTCGAAGCCCGCGTCATGGCCGTCTGACCTTGTGACCGCCGCGACCGCAGCCGGCAACAACTACGCCAGAGGCACGAACGCCGCATCCGCCGGCGGTGTCGGTGAGGACATCAACAAGCTGATGCAGAAGGTGGAGGACGACGGCTTCGAAGTGAACGGGTTCGCCGCCCGCCGCACGATGCGAGGCACCCTCCGATCCGCCCGCGCAACCGACGGCCAGAAGCTCATGGACGTCAACACCATGGAGATCGAAGGGGCACCCGTCCAGTACACGCCGAACGCCGTGTGGCCGGCAGCGGGTACCGGCGCAGCCGAAATGATCGCCGGTGACTGGACGCAGGGCATCATCGGTGTCCGCCAGGACATCACCTGGAAGTTCCTGGACCAGGCGGTGATCACCGACAACACTGGGGCGATCGTCTACAACCTCCCGCAGCAGGACATGGTCGCGATGCGCGCCGTGTTCCGCGTCGCATTCCAGGTCCCGAACCCCGTCAGCATCGACCGTCCGACGGAGGGTCAGCGGTACCCGTTCGCAGTCCTCACCCAGCCGTAACACGCTGGATCGTGGCCTGTGAAGTGTCCCCTTGGCGCAACTGGTCCTGCCGCCAAGGGGACACACCCAAACTTTCAAGGAAACCGGGGATACCCTGATGGCAACAACAGCGAAGAAGACGGACGCGAAACAGGATGCGGCGGCGGTGAAGCCGGTGGAAGTCCCTGCCCCGTCAGATACGCCGAACGACTACCACGAGCACGCGGCCTCCAACGGTTGCGTCGGAGGGTAACCCGTGGCGATCACATCAGCAGACATCGAATTCCGGTTGACCGGAGGGGCAGCGAACACTGACCCGCTCCTGTCACTCGGTGGCGCGCAGTCCTCCCAGATCGTGACGTCTGGAACACTGTTCAGCACCGTGACGGGTGCGCAGGCGTCAGCGGGACGCACACGGTACCGTGGCATCACCCTTCGCAACGGTCACGCCACCCTCACCTACCAGTCCGCGGGCGTGTGGATCGGTACTGACACGCCGTCAGCGGACACTGACGCGGACGTCGCGTTGGCGGTCGAAGCGGTGAACGTGACGATGGCGACCATCGCGACAGAGACGACAGCCCCGACATCGGTCACATTCACCAATGCGGCAGTGTCCCTCGCGACGATGCTCGCGATCGGTGACATTCCCGCAACCCAGTTCAAGGGGTTCTGGGTGAAGAACGTCATCAACGCTGCGGCAGCCCCGGTGAACGACTCGTTCACCATCAACGTCACCGGCGACAGCGCCCCGTAAGGGCGCGGGGAGGATTCACGTTGTCCGACTATTCAAACGTCCCGGAGATCGTTGAAGCTGGCCGCGAGGTCGCGAACACGCTCGCACGCTCGGTCGTCGCGTGGGCGGCCGTCAATGACCCGGATGAACTCGCAAAGCGCCCGGATGTGCTCCACGCATATCGGTACGAGATCCTCGGGGACGGTTCCGTCGCCGCGGTGTACGCGATCGATCCCGACATTCAGGACGGCGTGCCGTCTGTGAAGGTGAAGGTGTTCCCCACCATGGAGTTGGCGTCGCAGTGGACGCCTCGAGATGAGTACGCCGGATGGCGTCACACGTCACCTGTCGACGCACCGGCCGGTGACGTCGAGTTCACTTTTGGCGGCGGGCAGTAGTGGCCCGCGGGGTGACAGGTGAATGACATTCGATCCGGAACGTTGGAGGGCTTCATGGCTGGCACTCATCACGGGTTTGACGTCCCTCATCCTCGGAACGGTGATCGTCGTGCACGAGTTGATCACGGGCCGGGACCCGGAGTTCGCGTTGATCGGCGTCGGCCTGATCGTCGGGTCGGCGGCACCAGCAGTCGCGGAGAAGGTGGGCAGAAAGTGAAACGCCACTCGGTGTTGTCCATCGCTGTGATCGTCGTGCTGTGGGTGTTGATCGTGTGGGCTGCCGTCGCCTTCGCCGCACAGGGAAGCTGAGGGACACCACCGATGGCAATCACTGGGGACGCGATCGCCGCTGCACTCGCAGCCCGCCCTGAGCTCGATTTCATGAAGTTGACGCAGACGACTGAGGGTGCCGGAACCTTCCACAGCATGTGGAAGGCGAACGGATATCCGTTGCCAGGTGCGACGCCACCGGCATTCGGCGCTGGGTCCGGGTACACGAACGACGACACGCGTACTGGGTCGTGGACGTACACGAACCCTGGGGCCGGGGTTGATCCGATCCCCGTCTCGAAGTGCAGGCAATGACCATCCGGGTGGGGTGATTTAGTTGGCCATCGCATTCCGGGCGGCGGCGAACTCATCCGGGTCGACGACAACGTCGCATGTCGTGACCCTCCCTTCCGGCCATGCGTCAGGCGACGTGTGCATCATCCACTGCTCGTGGAACGGCAGCCCTGGCACGGTCACACCACCGTCCGGGTTCGATGTTGTGCCCGGATCAACGGATTCGTGGGGCACACCGACAAACCCGAAACAAACCACGATCTTCAAGGTGTTGGACGGGTCGGAAGGATCGACCGTCACGGTCACGACCGGCAACAGCATTTCGTGGGGTGGTGTCGCCGCGTGCTACACGGGATGTGACCCCACTACCCCGTTCGGCACCGAGTCACTGAACGGATCCGCGACATCATCGACGAACGCTGTTGCATCATCCGTGACGGTCGGGGACGCGAACTCATGGCTGGTTGGTGGCGCCGGCGCGAACTCGTCGACGAACACGTACACGCCGCCCGGCGGGTTCACGGAACGTGGGGATGTCGGCTCCGGGAAGTCGTGTTGTCTGGCTGACACGAACGGTGTGGTTGGTGCGACCGGCCCGTCTGGAAACCAGACGTTCACGATCAGTGCGTCTCGCGCCTGGAATGCGTGGCTTGTCGAACTGATACCGGGCAGCAGCCTGATCACTGTCACCGACAGCCAATCCGTGTCGTACACCGTCAAGCAATCAGCCACGGACAGTCAGGCGGCGTCGTACGCGGTGGCATCACCGGTCACCGACAACCAGGCGGTCACGTACCTGGTGCGTTCCTCCGTTACGGACGCCCAGACGGTCACGTACATCGTGCTGCAAGCCGTCGCCGACAACCAGCCCGTCAGCTACCAGGTGCGTGCCGGGATCACAGCCAACCAGCCCGTGACGTACACGGTGTTGACGGCGACCAGTGACACGCAAGACGTCACGTACCAAGTGCAGGGGTCAGCGACAACGGTCACCGATACGCAACCCATCACGTACCAAGTCAGGCAGTCGGTCAACGATCTGCAGGCCATCTCCTATGTGGTGACGGGATCCGTATCTGACTCGCAGCCGGTGTCGTACGCCATCCTGACCGTGGTACCCGACTCGCAAACCGTCGGGTACACGATCAACAGCACCATCACCGACACACAGGCGGTGACGTACATGGTGTTGACGGCGACCGGTGACACGCAGCCGGTCGCGTACGCGTTGAACGGACCAGTCACCGACACGCAACCCGTGACATACACGGTGATCGGTGCCGCACCAGACTCGATCACCATTGAATACGTGATCTTGACTGCCCTCCGGATGCGTGCCGGAACCATCACACACCGCCAACCACCACGCGTCACATCCACCATGGAAACCGCCGGGATTGCCTTTCACCAGCCGTTGCGTGTGACCGCAGCATCTGCCGGTGCTAGCATCCAGTACCGACACCCGGTCAGGGTCAACACGTAGGGGGTGAAGATGGGTTGCGAGCAGCAAACACTGAAAGTGAAACAAGGTGACCTGCAGCTGCCTGTCCCCCTCACACTCACACAAAGCGACGGCACGCCAGTCGACCTCACCAGTGCGCACGCCGTCACCATCAACATCCGCCCCGTCGGCAACGACACCATCACAATCCCCGGCCGGACGTGCACCATCGACACGCCAACAGCCGGTGAAATCAGTTTCGCCTGGCAAACCGGTGACACCACCACCCCCGGCCTGTACCTCGCCGAAGTACTCCTCGAATGGGTCGCCGGAGAACCACAAACCTTCCCCGGCGACGGGTTCATCGAGATCTACATTGAACCCGACCTGCAAGAAACCCCGACACGGTCGATGGCACGCACACGCCTCGAAACAGCCGCGGCGACACGCATGGACCCCGCACTCGACGCGGCAACCGTCGCCGGGATCCTTGACCGTGCCCGCCGGTCAGATACAAGCAACCGTGCGCCAGGTGCCACCGGGTGGGTGGAAACCTACGATGTCCTCGCAGCAACGATTGAGGCGTGGGAAACGAAGGCGGGGTTGGCGGCATGCCGCACCGACGTTGAAGCCGCAGGCGTGAAATCCGCGCGCTCACAAATCCAGCAGAACTGTCTGCAGATGGCGGCGATGCTCCGCAAACGCCGGACCGCATCCACACCAATGGTCGGTCCGAACGGTGATGCGACAGCCGCAGCACTCCCGGTCGGCAACAGTGACTGGGAACCCGACGAAACCGGTGCAGGGGCGACAGGCAGACAAACCAACACGGCGGTCCCATGGTGACGTGCTGCACCACACTGACCGCGAGTGAGCTCACCGGCATTCAGGCAGGCGTTGAATCAACGTTTCGCCACACCTGCACCATCCGTCGCCCGGTCAGCGGGTCGACGCCGTACACCACGGTAGCAACCGAGGTCCCATGCCTCATTCAACTGCGGACCGGGCAATCACGGGAAGCGATCACCACTCCCGCGCACAGTGACGGGGCACCAGCAGACCTCCTCGTACCACTCACCACCAACATTCAGGCAAACGACGTCTGCCATGTGAACGGGGCGAGATTCACCGTCCGGATCATCGACCCGGACATGGTGGCGTGCATCCGTGCACTTGGGACGGTGGACCGCTGATGCCATCCGCAGGGATCACATGGTCACCGCACCCCAACACGATCCGCGTCAACACGGACCGCCTCGGCGTCGCCGTATTGGGCCGACTCGCGAACCTGATGGAAGGCACTGCAGCCAGGGCGGAGGCACTCGCGAAAACCACCGCCCCATGGACAGACCGCACAGGAGCCGCTCGAGCAGGGTTGCGAGGCACCAGTGACGCTGACCACACAGGCGGCGAGATCGTCCTGTCGTACAACGTCGACTACGGCATGTGGCTGGAACTCGCGAACCAAGGCAGGTACGCGACAGTCATCCCCACCATGCAAGTCATCGTCGGTGAACTCGGTAACGGGTTGCGGGGGTTGATGGCATGAGACAAGCCGTCGTTAACGCACTGCTCTCAGCGACCGACGTCACCGGGATTGTCGGGACACGCGTGTACGGCCGACAAGGGCTGATCGGCGTGATCAGCCGAGACACGACGCCGGAGGCGTTCGACGCTGACGGAAGGTTGATGCCAACCATCAGCGTGAACCTTGAATCCGCAGTCATCCGTGGTGAAGCGACGACCAGCGACACGATCGCCGCGACACAAACCCTCCAAGTGTGGGTCGCGTGCGCGTACGGGTACACGGAGATCAAAGCCGCGTTGAAAGCCGTCCGTCGCGTCCTGCACCGCCACACGTTCACACCAGTGGACGACGACACGATCCGCTGGTCCGGGACACGTTGGGCGTCTACCAGCCCAGAGCTCTGGGACGAAGCGCTCCGCGAACCAACCATGTTCAGCCGATTCGACATCACCTACACAGAGCCCATCTAGGAGGCCCTACCAGTGGCACAGCTCACACTCCAGACCACCGCTATCACAGGCCTCGCACCGACCTACGCGGCTGCAACCGGGGGGGGCGACGCGTTCGCCAACGACGGACTGACGTACTTCCACGTGAAGAACGGCGGCGGCAGCAGCATCAACGTGACGGTGAACAGTGTCACCGCCTGCGACCAAGGGTTCGACCACGACCAGGTTGTCGCAGTGCCGAACGGTGGTGAACGGATCCTCGGGCCGTTCCCCGTCGGACGGTGGAACGACACCAGCGGGAATGTGACCGTGTCCTACAGCGCAGTGACCAGCGTCACCGTCGCAGCCGTGAAAGTCCCGCGGTAACAGCCGGGCATGGCACCAAACACCATCACAGCGACGTACAACGGCCCTTCCGGGCGCAGGACCTTCACGAAGGACGACGGGTTCACCGCCACCCTCGTATTCGAGCGTGGCGTCCCCGTCGAGGTGTCCCGAAAGGACGCCGACCGACTCGCCGAAACCGGTGAGTTCGAGCTCGCCGAAGGCCCCAGGGGCTCGGCTGACAAACCCGACACGGAGGCCTAAACCCCCATGGCAATCGATTCACATCTCAAGGCGTACACCATCACCGACCTCAAGGTCGCACCGGTCACCGGTGACACCCCCGGGTCCCTCGTCGACGTCCCCGGCATCCAGTCGATGACGGTGAAGATCAGCACGGAATCCGTCGTCCTGCGTGGAGACAACACGCAGATCGCCGCCGTCGACAAGGGCAACACCGCCACGTTCGAGTTCACGGAAGGTGGCCTGAACTTCGCGGCGATGGACATCATGTTCGGCACCACCACCGCCGATACCGGCGTCACCCCGAACGTGGTCCGCACCATGAACGTCCTCGGTGCCACCGCACGCCCGTATTTCTTCGTTGTCGGGAAGTCGATCAACGACAACGCCGGAGCCCAGGACCTCCACGTCGCCGTGTGGAAGTGCAAGGTCACCGACGACGTCGAGATCAAGATCGCGGACGGCGAGTTCATCATTCCGACGTTCGGTGGTGTGGCCGTCGCCCGCGCCGACAACAACAAGGTTGTGAGCCTCGTGCACCACGAGACCGCAGCCGCCCTCGCCATCCCGAGCTAACCGGTCCGGGTGGTGCAGGCGCGCCCGACAACCAGGTGAACGAGGCTCCCCCCTCCTCGTTCACCTGGTGGCGCACCAACATGACGCGCCGGGGGGAAGGACCAAACCAAGGGAGACGAAGTGCCAAAGCAGAAGGCAGCAACCGCAGCACAGTTCAAAAAGCGACGCACCCAACCGCAGACAATCACCCTGCCTGCCAGCGGGTTGGACGTCATCGTGAAAGAAGTCGACGTCCTTGACCTTCTGCGCGCTGGTGGAATACCGACGCACCTGTCGACGTACGTGTGGCATGAAGTCACCGAATTGACTGAGGGGAAAACCCCGGAGAAGATCACCGCGCTGCTGAATGAACGCACCGAAACCCTCGGATACGTTGTGGCCGCGATGCTCGTGGAACCGCGGTGTGTGATGCAGGACCCAGGCGACGACGAGATCACGCCGGAAGACATCCCGTATCCGGACCGTGAAGCGTTGTGGACGATCGCGTGCGGGCTCGGGAGGCTCGCAGACCTCGCCCGATTTCCTGACGAACCGGGGACAGGTACTGTCACTCCACAGGGTCGCGAAGACGTACGGGCAACGCCCATCAACGATGGTGGGGTTGGACCCGACGAAATGGGAGGCGATCCAGTTCGATGAAGCGGTCCTCGCCCTTTCCGACCGGATCGACAATGCAGTCACCGAAGCAGTCGACGGGGCGAAGGACCAACGCACCGCACACACAGCTGCAGTCCGGGCTGTTGAACGGATCATCACGCCTCCACAACCACCAGTGGACGCAGCCAACGGCCGCAGGAAGCCACTACCAGTGGAATACGAGTTCACACCTGACGGAGAGATCACAGTCCGCCAGAAACCCGTGTAGGGCGGTCAGTCATGGCAGTTGACCTCGGCACCGCGTACGGCCGCATCAAAGTTGACGCGTCCGGCGCGGTATCCGGATTCGGGAAGGCGTCCGGTGCCGCATCCGGGTTCGGCGCATCGATCGCGAAACTCGGTGCCGGAGTCGCGATCGGCAAAGCGATCATGAGCACCGTCAACGCCGCGAAAGACTTCAACCAGGCGATGGCGGATCTCAAAGCCGTCTCCGGATCAACTGGGTCGGAACTCGCTCGCCTTTCAGTTCAAGCGTTGAAGGCTGGTGCGTCGACACGGTTCAGTGCGACACAGGCAGCGGAAGGTCAGATCGCGCTCGCGAAAGCTGGATTGTCGGCGCAACAGATCCTTGGCGGAGGGTTGCAAACCGCGTTGTCACTCGCCGCAGCCGGTGACATTGAGGTCAGCCAAGCGGCTGAGACAGCTGCGAACGCCATGAAGTTGTTCAACCTCCAGGGCAGGGAACTGTCCGGTGTCGCCGACGCGATGGCAACTGCGGCGAACACGACGACCGCCGACGTCGGGGACTTCTCCCTCGCCCTCTCCCAAGGTGGAGCGGCAGCGAAACAAACCGGCCTGTCGTTCAAAGACACGATGGTTGCCCTCGAGGCGCTCGCGAACCAAGGTATCCGAGGGTCAGACGCAGGCACTAGTCTGAAAGCCGCGTTGCTGTCACTCGTCGCCCCACTCGGTTCCGGGAAGACCGCGATTGAGGAGTACGGCCTGGAGTTCTTCCGGGCGAACGGACAGATCAAATCCGTGTCCGGGATTACCCAGGAGTTGAACACGAAACTCGGCGGGTTGAACAAGCAGCAGCGCACCGCGGTGCTGCAGGCCATCGCCGGGCGGGATGGTTTCCGTGCGCTCGCCGCCGTGATGGACGCCGGCACGGCGAAAGTCGCGGGTATGCGGAAGGAACTCGACAAGGTCGGGTCTGCGGCGAAAGTTGCCGGTGACCGACAAGACAGCCTCGCCGGCGATGTTGAGCAGCTCGGCGGGTCGATCGAGACGTTGCAGATTAAGGGTATGCGGAAGGTCGTACCGCTTCTCAGGGAAGGCGCGCAGGCGGCAACCGGGTTTATCAACAGCCTGTCGAACGGGTCAGGGCAGGTCGGCGCATTCGCAGGTGCTATCGGCGGAATCGCAACCGGGGTCGGGCATCTCGCAGGGAACCTACTGGGTGTCGGAGCAGCCGTCGTACGTGTCGGAGCGAGTGTTGCATCACCGTTCATCGGTGTCGCCGCGGCAGTCGCACAGTCCGAAGCTGGTATGCAGGCGCTAACCGTCGCCGTCGTCTCACTCGCAGGCGCGTACGTAGCGGTGAAAGTCGCGGCGGGTGCAGTGTGGGCGATCCAGAAAGCACAGGCGATCTACCAGACAGCTGCGGCGTTCATCCAGCTTGCCAGGACGGTGACGACGGCGAGTGAGGCGATGGCGTTGATGCAGGCCGCGACCCTCGCGACACCATGGGGAGTTGTTGCTGCAGGTATCGGTGTCGCTGCAGGCGCTGCCCTCTACCTTTCTGGCGCGTTCCGGTCGGGACCGTCGGCGGCTGAGGTACAACGCGAAGCGATCAAGAGTGTCGCCGACGCGGCACGTGACGCCACCACCGCGATGGAAGACGCCGCCCAAGCGGTCACCGACTACCAACGCGCCCAGTTGAACGCGAAGCAAGCTTCCCTGGACATCCAGTCTGCGCAGAAGTCGTACAACGACGCGGTCCGTCAGTTCGGCGGCCGCAGCCTGGAAGCAAAGAACGCGTACCTGCAGGTCGCGCAAGCACAACTGCGTGCCAAGGAAGCGGCAGTCAGCCTGAACAAGGAGACCGCGAACTCGTCGCAGAAGATCGCAGAGAAGGTCTCCCAGATTTTGAAGGACAAGGGTGCGCAGGACCAGGCGATCCTGACGATGCGCGCGCAACTCGCCGGGCAACGTGCACTGAACTCGGGGACGGCTGAGGGACGCGTGAAGGTCGCTGAGATGGAAGCGGCACTCGCAGGTATGGAACGCACGTCTGGGACATCGCGCGACAAGATGATTCAACTTGTCGGGTCGGCGCAGGAACTCGCCGCGAAATTGAAAGGCGACGCGTCACCTGCAGCGAAGCAAACACGCCTCGAACTCCTCGCGATCGCGAACACCAGTCCGGAAGACCTCCCGAAAGTTGTCGCCGCGATCAAGAACGGAACTCTCCTCGGTGAGAAGGCCGCGGGACGTGGTGCCGCGAACATCCGCGTGAAACTTGACGGTGTCGACACGTCAGTCAGCATGGCGTCATTTGTCGCATCGATCCAAGCTGGCATCGCTACAGCAGGGGCAGCAGCGCAAACCGGTGCGGCATGGGTCCGAGGGTTGCTGTCCAGTGCGAACGCTGATGTTCGCAACAGCCCGTCAGCGAACGACCGGATGCGCACGAGCCTGAACCGTATGTCTGACATCACGGCGAAAGGCATGAAAACGACGGACAGCGTCACCCGTCGTGGTGTCGCGCAGATCGTCGCGTCACGCCAGAAACTTGAGGACGAGTTGGCGCGCATCGACCAGGCGGCAGCCCGTCGTGAAGGCGGGTCAAGGAACCGTCTGCAGAACCGTTTGGATGCCGCGAACCGTGTCGACTCGACGTTCGGCGATGTCGAATCACGATCCAACGACCTGGTGTCACGTATCACTGCCGCGTTGGATGAACAGGTCTCACGGTACGACCGGAGGTTGTCTGAGATCACGACGCGGCGCAACATCCTGAGTGGCGGGAAAGCGATCAGGGACGCGGACCAATCGTTGGCTGCCGCGCAGTCACGCCTCGCCATGATCCAAGAATCGTTGGCGAACGCGGCGACGGATTCGCAACGCTCGACCGCGCAACGGTTCCTTGACCAGGCGGTCAACGATGTTGAGGACGCGAAACTCGCTGCAGAGGCGGCACGCCTCCAAGTGGAGCGAGATAAGACGTCGTTGACGGTGGAGGAGAAGAAGGCGAAGGTTGAACGCAGCGTCGGTGACCTCGTCGAAAAACTCCGGGCCGGTGAGATCACCGCGAAGAGGTTCAACCGGGAGATGTCCCGGATCCTTGGTGACCAGGCGATCCGCCTGGCGATCAGTGCGTCGGGACAGTCGCTCGGGTTGTCGTTCGCTCGTGGCCTGGCCCGCACGGAAGATGACGTGAAACGGTCCGCGCTGCGTCTCGCACGTGTCGTCGCCCAGTACTTGAAGATGCGCTCTCCCGCGGAGAAGGGGCCGTTGGCGTTCGACTTCCAGCGGTCTGGACGGGCGATCGGCAACGACTTCGCCGCCGGACTCGCGAGCCGTGAATCCGCGATGCACGCACGGGCGCAGGCGTTCGCCCGTGCGGCTGTCCCCGTTGTCGCTGTGAACACGGCAGGTGACCAGCCAGTCACCCAAGGCGGTGCCGGCCTGGTGCAACACAACACGTTCCATGTGCAGGGTCCGTTCGACGCGCGGCAAGCGTCACACGACCTCAGGTGGGAAGCGCAGTTCCGACCGTCAGGGGCATTCGGGTAATGGCAGTTGAATACGCACTCACCGTCAACGGCGTGCTGCTGGAAGGCCGCCCGACGAACCCGGCGTCGTGCTACCTCATCCAAACAGTGGAGGGGATGGACTCACGTGAACTGCGTGAGGACGTCAACCCGTCTGCCGGACGGCATGGCGACGTGACCGGCGGCCAGTTACGCGCAGGGTTGCGGCTCATCGTCACCGGGTACATCATCGCCGCGACACTGGCAGACCTCCGTACGAAAGAACGCGCGATCCGTGCGGCCCTGGCTGGTGGCGCGTCGTTCCCAGTCACTCTCGCCGGCCGTGCTGGCGACCCGGCAGGGTTGACCGAGACGTTCTGGGTGTCAGCCCCGCTGCGTGCCGGTGATGATGTCGACGGTCCACGTCTCCTGAAACCGTTCACGTTCAGTGTCCGTTCCGATAGTGATGCGTGGCGCAGGACGACACCGGCATCGACATCGTCAGCGTCGACCGCGGCTGACGCGACCGTCACGGTCACGAATGTTGGTGATATCCCTGTGCGTCCAACGTTCACGTTGACGGCGACAGGGTCAGCGACTCTCGACTACATCGAGAACACTGTGACCGGGGACCGGCTGGACGTCACGATCCCAGTGACGGCTGGCACGGTGATGACGTTCAACTGCCAAGACATGACCGTGAAGGACGCGACGGGTGTGTCATGGATCACGTCGGTGACCGCAGCATCGAAGTGGTTGCAGATGCCGACAGGCCCGTCGTCGTTCCGGTTCCACCTGTCGTCAGGAACGTTGGTGACCATGGTCGTGTCCTGGGCTGACCGGTACCTGTAATGACCACATTCAAGTTCGAGTATTGGGACGTAGCCTCCACGAAAGTCGGTGAGTTCCTGCCCAGTGGGGCACGATGGGACATGAACGTGAAGGACCCGTCCGGATCGTTCACATTCAACGTGCCGCAAGGCTCACTGCCACCTGGCATGGCTGTCGGAGTGTCAGACGTCCTGATCGTCCAGGATGGCGCGTGGGTTTGGCGCGGGCAGGTCCTTGGGCGGCAAGCGTCGGCGGAGGTCGCAACGGTGACCCAGGCATTCACTGCAGTCGGCCTCGCCGAAATCCTCAATGACCGGTACATCCCGGCCGGAACCGCGTACACCGCTGCGTCAGCGAACATTGTGGTGGACCACATCATCCCCGACATTCAGACGCAATCGAATGGCGCGATCGTCATCGGCCAGACCGTTGGGGCGGACGGTGCACAGGAAAAGAACGACGGGTTCAGTTCCCCGTACTTCACGTACCCGGACGTGGTCATCACGAAGACGTACGACCAGCCCACAGCTGTGAAAGCAGCGATCGACGAACTCGCAGCGATCTACCCGTTCGACTGGACGATGCATCCAATGCCACTCGGAAAATACGGGTTGACCGGGCTTGGCGGGACATCAACACCGCATGTCGTGTTGTTCCCGCGTGGCGCGGACACTGGCACGCCGTCTATCAAACTGTCCCACGGCGTTGAGGTAACGAAAATCGCGGTGACCGACAATCTCGCCCCCGGCGGACCGTTCTGCAACTACGTTGAGTCGTACCCGGCGGGAGGTCTAGGTGCCCCGGCTGTCGCGAGTGACACTGTGCTAATGGGAACGCACCGTCGCCGCGACAAGGTCACAGTCGCAGCAGCCGGCAACGACTTCGCTGACGCGTTGACCGGGACGGCGGCAACCGTATTGTGGGACGGGAAGCCTCGAGCCATTCCGACGGTGACAGTCCGGCCAGGTGTCCCACTCATCGAGCTCGGTGACGTCGTCGACCTGTTCTCTGAGACGTTCCGGGAAGTCAACGGCAAGTGGTTGGTGATCGGTCGGTCTGTGACGTGGCCAACCTTGGACGACCCGAACGTGTTCCAGCAGGAACTGACGCTGGAGACGTACAACCCACGGACAGTGGACCCGTTCGCATGACAACCAGGTTGACTGACACAGGTTCATGGATGCGGCAGGTTGACAGCCGGCTGAAAGCCCTGGAGTTCGCGGCGATGCAGAAACGCCCGCGGGCAATCATCAGCCGGGAAGCGGCCCTCTCACAACCGCAAGCCCAAACGTCGATCCAATGGGACACGGCGCAGTACCAGACACCGTTGGAACTGGCGATCTGGGACTCTGGGAACCCGACGATCATTGTTCTTCGTGCTGCCGGCTGGTGGGAGATCGACGCGCGGGTCGTATGGTCAGCGAACGCAACCGGTTTGCGGCAAGCGTTCATCGTCCAGACCGGCGGAACTATCTGGGACCAGGACCAAACACCTGGTGAGGCGGCCGGTTCGACGTACCTCCGTGTCCAACGCCGGATCTACAGTGATGGGACGTTCCCGTTCGCCATCCAAACCGCGCAGACAAGTGGCGGAAACCTGGCGCTCGCCGTCGGGCACCGACTTTGCCGTGTCGAGGTTGAATACACTGGCCCATAGTCTGCCTGCAGCGGACGTCACTGCTACTATCAGCACACTGATTCAAGTGTGTCTGTGGACTCGAGGGAGGACCATCAGTTGGCGACATTCAGCAGGCAGGCAGCCCACTACTACCCCGGACGCGTGAACCCGATCGACGCTGCGTTCGTGCACTGCACGATCAGCCCGAACCGGAGGGGCGGGGCAATGGGAGTCGCGAACTACTTCGCATCCCCCAGTTCCGGCGGGTCGACACAGTGGGTTGGTGACGACTTCGACCAGGTCCGATGCGTCGCCGACACTGATACCTGTTGGGGTGCGTACGGCCACAACTCGAACGGCCTGCACTACGAACTCTGCGGTTATGCGGACTGGGATCGTGCTCAGTGGCTCGAGCACCAGCCCACCATCATGTGGGCGGCCACGCAGATCGCGGAGGACATGAAGAAGTACGGGATCCCGTACCAGTACCCCGCACCCATCGTCAACGGACGGGCACGGAACGGAATTCACACGCACTACGGCCTCCCGGGAAACGACCACACAGACCCCTCCCCCGGACCATCCGGCCACGGAGAGTTCCCGATGGACGTCCTGCTTCGAGAAGTCCGCAGGCAACTCGGGTTGAAACACCGTGTGACCGTCACACCGAGGCGTGTCGCAGCGGAGGACCGCGTCCGCCGCGAACACATCGGCGTTCTGATCCGTGCGAAGTCAGGCAACGAGATCAGGGCGCGCGGATGGGAGAAGTGCAGCCACATCCTCGCCGCCCTCACCCGCATTGACCATGAGATCAGGCCGAGAACGACGGTGAACATCCTTTGGCAGGACCACCTGTGGCGTTCCACAGATGTCGGCAACGACAAGATCGTGAAGGTCGCCCGCAGCATCCATACCCGATTCGCCGACTAGGCGGGAGGAACCAGCAGTGAACCCAGTATCCATCGGTAAGTCGTCGTGGTTCGGTTGGCTGTCAGCCGCCGCAGCATTCATCACCGCCATCACCGGGAAGCTCGTCGACTCCGGTGCGCCGCTCGGCGTGAGCCCAGCGGTACTCGTCAAGGTCGGTGCCGGGATGCTCATCGTCACGGGCATTGGACGTGCCTTGCAGGCAGCGTTCGGTGAACGCCCAGTCCTCGATGGGCCAGCGTCACGAATCGGGTTTGGCGCGTCAATCGTCGTCGCTGTCGGTGTCGCATTCAGCGAGCTCACCGACCAATGGACGACGATTGGTGTCAGTCCGACGGTGATGACCGTCGTCGCAGCGGTGATCGGCGGTGCGACAGTCGCCGGACGGCAGTTGCAGGCGGCGTTCGGACGGACCAGCACGGATGTCCCAGCGAACCTGGATGAGTTCTTCGCGACTGGTAGCGACGGCGCATAGAGGCCCGGCCCCCACGGCAGGGGCCGGCATCCGAGGGCGGGAGTGGCACTAGCGCATCAAAGCCAACGCCTCTGCCCCCCGCCCCGGAACGCTTTCCACCCGGCGTCTACGTCACCGCCTACCATTCGGTAGTGCTCATACCCATCACAACCAGCCAGGGCGGTGAGATCGCCGTGTGGTGCGCGACATGCCACGTCCTGAGCAGTGACGCCGGCACAGCGCATCACGACCATGTTGTCCTGAGATGCGACGCGTGCCACAACACGTCACGGATTGAGCGGCTCAAACCCAGTGAAGCTGCCGCGAACCTCGCGGACATGGACATGCAGGCCGCGCGTCACGACGATGTGATCCGCAGGGTCGAATGGGGAATGGTTCCCGGCGACTGGACCGTCCAGGTGATGGTGATGTGGCAGGCGCTCGACAGTGCCCACACGCCGGACGTCAGGTTGCGCCGGCACAGTGACACGTTAGATAAGTGGGGTTACCCTGACACCAGCGATCGCACAGATCATCGCTCAATCGATCGCCGATGAGCAGGGCATCCCGATCGCGGATGCGCTCGAGTTGGTCAAGCAGACCGCCATCATCGCTGCACCGTGACTGACCCGGATCCGCGGGATGACATCACCGCACGCCTCGAGCACGCCATCAGCGACCTGGTCGCGTTCTACAACCCTGATGGTGCAGTGCTCACCGATTGGGTGGTGATCTACTCAGCGCAGTGCCCTGGAAGCACCGCAGTACTCGGCCAGCACACCCCGCCTGATCAGGCGTTCTGGCGCACTGCCGGGATCGTGCACTACGCCGACCGTCGCCTCGACGCGCACATCATGGATGTCGCCGACACCGGCGACGATGATGACGACGCTTGACGCGATCCGGTACGCTGCAGGCCGTCTGAGAATTGACTCATCACCGGGATTGTCCCATTCGTGTCCCAACTCCGCCTAGTTAGGGACATATTTGGGGTCCCATACTTGACATCCCACATCTGTCCCCCTAACATGTGGACATGTCAATCATCGCAGCAGCCAGAGAAGCCAACGGCATCAGCCAGGACAAGCTCGCGGAGATCGCCTGCGTCAACCGCAAAACGATCATCCGCATTGAGCGAGACCCCGGCTATAGCCCGAGCGTCCGCACAGCAGCACGCATCGCGGAAGCACTCGGAAGCTCGATTGATGACCTGTTCTCTCATCAATCCAAAAGTAGTGGCACGGCACGAAGCCGTGTGGAAATCAGGAAGGACCCGAAATGAGCAGCACCACGAAGGGGCGCGGACGACCACTCACCACCGGCGGACACATCGACTCCGCAGCACTGAACGTCGACCACCCCCGGACCGCCCAGGAGGTAACCCGATGAAACGCACCGCCGAAACACCAACGGAGCCCAAGGGGGCAGGGCTGGAGGCGGCACGCCTCTACTGCCAGTGGCACCTCGGAGATCGCTACTGGGCGGACCTCGTGCTTGAGGCCTACCTGAACCCGAACGACACCATGGACGACCTCTACGCTGAATCCGACGGTGCCATAGGCAGGCCACGCCCGAACAAGTGACCCGATGAAAACACTCCTTGTTGCC
>ERZ869921.484-NODE-484-length-24303-cov-4.401724_pt1 | contig 24303 bp, 29 predicted proteins | sample MGYA00579310_ERZ869921 | MGnify/ENA primary metagenome ERZ869921 (study PRJEB32216, sample SAMN09231816) | wastewater metagenome | place: USA: Maryland | collected 2016-06-21 | study: EMG produced TPA metagenomics assembly of the PRJNA472060 data set (Reclaimed... | reverse complement strand
ATTTGAAAGCGTCCAGGCCACCAGCACTGAGCCGCTGCCGACCTTGATTTACTTCGAGACCGTGCCGTACCACGGACTGGCCTCGCGCTTGTTTGTGCTGCGCCTTGGCATTCGCACTGGCGGCGACAAACCAACCATCACTTTGCGTGTCCAGAATTTGGAGCAACACGAAGAGGAAATGGCAAACGAGCTGGCCGAGCTGGTCCGCTCAACCGTGAAAACCACCGCCGTGCTGTTGGGCACGTATCAGTTGAAATAAACCACAGGGCCACCTTCGGGTGGTCCTATCTAGGAGAGCACATGGAGAAGTTTGAAAACCAGCTGCTCACGCCGCAGCAAGTGTCTGATCTGCTGCAGATCACGGTGGGCACGCTGGAAAACTGGCGGCTCAAAAATTACGGTCCCAAGTTTTTAAAGCTGGGTGGCCAACTTAAAAGCCCGGTCCGGTACCGACTGCAAGACGTCGAGGACTGGATGTTTGAAGACGCAAAAACACCTAAGGAGAAGGCATGAAAGACCCCTACGCCAGCGAGGCCGAGACGCGCGCCTTGATCCAACCCGATCAACGCAGCGATGCAGAGAAAAAACTGGACGCCATGCTTGAGGAGCGTGGAGCTTGGGAACAGGGCACGGATGCTTATCCAATCCTGTACCAGATCGCTGTTGAGCTGCTTAAATGAACCAGTCCCGCACCGCCTCGCTGATTGAGTCCGTGTTCAACGTGGTCATCGGCTACGGCGTGGCGCTGGCCAGCCAGTTGGCGATCTTTCCGATGTTTGGCATTCACCTGCCACTGTCCGACAACCTAGCGATCGGCGCTTGGTTTACCGTCATCAGCCTGGTGCGCAGCTATGCGATCAGGCGCTGGTTCAACGCGCGGCTGCACCGAGCCGCCAACAAACTCGCAGGTTTATGAAAAAACGCAAGCCCCCCAAAACGGTCTACGTGTACCGCTACAGCCTCATTGATGTGATGATGGCAAGCCCCACGGAGCCACTGCCAGAATCGCACCGATCGCACCAGCTCATGCGCATGCACCAGGGGCTCGAAGCGATGGAGAAGGCTCCGCAGCCGACCACCGACGATTGGCGCGTTGTGAGCGATGCGGTCAACATCATGGAAACGCTGGTTACGAACGGGCCGTGGCCAGACTGCAGTGGCGAGATGGTGGAAATCACCGACTCCAGCGGCCTGCTCTCCGACTCGGTCACTGCCATGGCGTTGGCCGGAAAGCGCCACAAGGCGGGCGGCAACATCCGATTGGACGGCGCTGGCATTCAGGCCGTGCGTGCGGTGCTTGAAGATTACAGAGACCTGCTCGACGCACTGCCAGCGCGCACCATGATCAAAGCCCACCGGGAAACCGAGCGGCGTATTCATGAAATATTGGCTGGGAAAAAAAAGCCGCATGATTGTGAAATTATGGAGCTTTGAAAATGACACCCGAAGAGCAAAACCTGGACATGCTGGTCGCCGAGCTGGACCGCGAGAACCGGCTGCTGCGTGCGCGCAATGAGCGGCTGGAGAAGGAAGCGGAGCAGCGAAATCCTTGGGTGGGGCTGACAGACGTTGAAGTTGCACGCGTCGTCAGTCTTGCCGGTTTTGCCCCTGACTGGGCCGAGGCTCAAATTGCAACTCAGATTGTTCGAGTTCTTGAGCAGCAATTACGCGAGAAAAACCAGTGAGCCCCTGGGCTTACATTCGGGCCATCTTAGGCCCCGGCCTGCACTGGACGCGCTCGGCTCAGGAGCTTCAAGACGCCATAAAACGCGCCGAGCTGGACGGCCAGACGGCAGCGGCAGAGCACTTGCGCATCATTTTGGACACCCGCAACAAGGTCGCGTTCGACCAATAAAAAACCCCGCCGGGTTAGGGCGGGGCAAGGTTCCCAACAGGAACAGGAGACAAAGGGTCAGCGACTCTCGTTTTCGAGGTCCATCTCAATTTCAGAAATTCTCGGCCGAGAATCTCCGCGAATATCGGCATCAATGTCGGGCACTGGTTCTGGGGCTTGTTCCACCATTGGAGCGGGCGGGAATGCAGCAGTGGTGCCCATCACAGCGCCGCGCTCAGTGGCCGTTGAGCGCACGGCCTTTGGTGCCAACCCCTTCTCGTACTGCTCCAAAAACTTCACTACGGATGCAACCTCGCTGGGGTTTTTAGCCATAAGCATGTCGGCCATTTTGTCGGCCACAGCGGGCGTGATCGTGGCGCTACTGGCCAAACGAGCAACAAGGCCCGTCAGAGCGTTCATTGGGCTACCTGTTACAGCTTGGCCAATCGTCTGGCCAATGTCGCTGCCCTCTTCCATCGCCTCATTCATGAATTTGCGTTTTTGTGTTTGAGACCCCGCAAGAATTTTTCCGGCCTGCTCAAACATTTGAGCCTCACGCTCCAATGCTGCTTTAAACAATCTGAAATGAGATGGGTCATCAAACAATTGCTCCAGTTTTGCTGTTGCCTTGACGTCATTCACAATTTCATTTGCAACATTCCTGTTTTGATAAGAGCGCGTGATCTGGTCGTAAAGATTCCGAGCAACACCTGTTCTAAATGCTGTTTTTTCTGAATTGCTCATCTCAGAAAGCATTTTTTGAAGTTGCTCTGGAGCTAACTTTTTGAAGTCCGACATGCCAGATCGCATGGCATCTATCACTTCCATTTCTCCTGCGTACTCGCTTAGAGCTTTTTTGTAAGGCGGGACCAAATCCTTAAGCGTGTCGCGCAGTTCGTTTCTGATTTCTTTAAGCGTGGCTGTGTTGGCTTTAACTGCCGCATTGTCAGATGCATAACCCACATTGATTTGCGCATCAAGAGCACGCTTCATAAAGTCAAGCGTTCGAACATCAGGCAGCTTGGCTGGCTCTAAAATTTCAGCGCCAGAATCTGAAAATTTGCCGGTTGGCTTGTAAATTTCAGGCAGGTCAAACTTTGAAGGGTCCTCGCCGCGAATGATTGCAAGCGACTTCTGCGCCTCCGCAATATCTCTGGCGGTTTTGTATGCAGACTGCAATTCAGGACGTCCAAGAGCGCGCATAATTTTTGGATCATCCACATCACCCCATGCATAAGCCTCGTCGTACATTGACCCAGCCTTGCTGCGCAGGTCTTGCACCAGTTTGGCCTCGTCGTCGTAATAGTTGCCAGGCTGCAAACCTTTTTGAACCTGCTGGTAGGTTCGATCTCGAGCCCCTGCTTGTTGCTGCTTAAGGGTCTTTTCGACAGTTCTCGTCCCTTTGCCTGTTCTTTGAGCTACAGCTTGCGCCAAATCGGCCATTGCATTGTCAACGTTTGCAACAGTGCTTGGTACACCTAATGAACGGTCTTTAGCCATCATCATCTTAATTTGCTGGGGCGTCAGATCTGACTCCTTCATAGCTGCGGTCATCTTTCGACCAACACTTTGAGCAATCACATCATCGGACGGTTTCAGTCGCTCTTGCAACCACTGCCCAACGCCTTTGGCACTTCGCAATGCAACAGGCGTGCCCAGTCCAATCACACCGCCCAACGTGGCCCCAGCAACGCCGCCGCTGAGCCGGTCGCCCTCTACGGCCGAGCCAGCGCCCGACACGGCCCCCGTGGCCGCGCCAAGACCGGCCAGTCGTGCAAGCGCCCCACCTGTTGTTCTTGTGGCCTGTGCAGCGCCCGCCGCTTGTGCACCGGGCATCAGCATCATGCCAACGGCCGGAGCCATGCCGCCGCCAAACTCCAGCGCCGTCGATGTGACCGGGTTTTGCTGCGAATATTGAGCGTACTCTTGACGGATTTTTTGAAGCGCCTGCTCGTAAGGCTGGCCGCCCAACTTGGAGCGCAACCAGGCCTCGCCCTCGTCGCCCCAGCCCATGCCCAAGCCTTGGCCCAAAAACGCGCGTGCAGCGCCTGTCATGCGGTCGGCCATTACTCCTCCTCCCCGGGCATCGTTGTCGAGCGGTAAACGCCCTGGTTGATTTCATTAAGGCGCTTTTTGTTTCGAGCATAAACAGCACGCAGCGCCTTGGCGGCGTTGTTCATGATTTGGCCGCGCTCTTCGACACTCTTGGCCGCCAAACCCTGAGTTGCCAGCAGTGCTTGGCGCTCGTCATTGGAAATGGCCCCAGGGAAGGTGGCTTTCAACTGAGACAGGGCCGCCTTCTCGAGCATGTTTTCCATTTCTCGAGTGTTGATAAGTTTTGGATTTTTACTGCCTGCAGCCTCAAGCAATTTGCGCTGCGCAGTGTCGGTCAAAGACGCATCAAAAGTTTGAGGGTTCAACTCAAGTGCTCTTTTCAGATTGGAGTAAGCCTGCTCGGTTTGAGCCACCATGTCTTCCGTTTCTGTCTTGAGCTTGACTTCGGCCGGGCTCAACTTCTGGGCTTGCTCCTGCTGGAAGCCAAACTTCTGCTGAGCCAATGCTTGATTCGCTTGCTGGGCACTCAGGCCAGCCAAAGCCGTCTGGATCTGCATCATTTGCTTTTCCACATTCAGCTCGCCAATCTGAGACACCCGCTTTTGGTATTCAGGCGTGCCAGGACGCAAGCCCTCGTCCAGCGCCTGCTTGCCTGCGCTCGATTGAGGCTGGCCGGATTTGACGTAGTCCTTGAGCAGCTCGGCGGCAATTGCGCGCTTGTCCTTCATCTCTTCGCCAGCCAGCGTGCGCAGTGTGCCGAGGTCTTCCTTTGCGCCTGTCATTTTGGCTTGCTGAGCCTGCAGGCCAAGTTGCAACTTGCGTGCGCGCTCAGACGAGGACGCCTCACGCTCGGCTTTCTTTTGCTCTGACAAAACCTCGCCAGCCTTGGCCAAGTTTTCACTGAAGGCCCCGGTCTTGGTTGGTGCGCCAAATGCGGCAGCCAGTCGGAAATACATCTCGGCCTTTGAGGGGCCTTGCGAGCCGGGCTCGCTGATGGCCTTTTGCAGCATTGCGTTGAACGCCGCAGTCTCAGCCGTGGCGGCTTTGCGGGCCTCGGCCAGCTCAGCGCCATAAGTGTTGCCTTGCGGTGCGTACTTGCCCAGCAGCGTCATCAAGTCAGGCCGACCCGCCACCGATGGCAGATTGGCTTGCATTTCTGGTGGCGCGGCCGTCGTCATTGTTGGGTCCGCCATCACAGCCGGAGCGGGCATGTCTTCATAGCGAGAAGCGAGGTCGTTGAGCCCGCCATCTTGAAAATGGGTTTTTACAGCGCCGCCGCGAGCCCATCCGCCGACGCCGCCAGGGCCGCCGTCACCAGTGCCGTCCGCAGCGCTTCCATCGCTTCCTGCATTTCCACCACCGACTCCAGCATCACCGCCGACGCCAGAATCACCGCCAACGCCAACGCCAGAGTCTCCGCCAACGCCAACGCCAGAGTCTCCGCCGTAGCTACCGCCCATGTCATAGCTGTTATTTGTTGGAATGATTGCCGCTGGAACAGCCATGCGCTCAATCGGCGTGAAGCCTGTAGAAACCCCAGGCAATTGACCGTAGGTGGGCATGGCCAGTGGCGTTCCCCACATACTGCCGCCGCGAGCTTGCGCAACGTCGTAACCTGAAATGCCGTACTTGTCCATTTCCGAGCGGATCTGGAACGGCGTAGCGTTGGGGTTGTTTGCAGCGTAATCGCGGATGTTTTGATTGTATTTATCAGCGCCAATACCGCCTTCGCGAGTGGCGTAAGCCATACCGGCAGAAGGCCCAGTCTGGAACTGAGCCTGTGAATACATGGGCGTGTTCATCACCCGCTCTTGGTAGGCTTGTTTGTAGGGCTCGTATGCCGCGCGGTCGGCTTCATATTGCGGCTTGGCCACGTTGTACTTGTCCACCAGCGCGTTGTAGGCCGTGGCCTGCTCGTTGGTTGCGGACGCGCCCGGAGCCACCGGGGCAACCGGGATGGGCGTGCCGGAGTAAGCCACCGTGGGGCTGCTGACGCCAAATTGGCGCATCAGGCGGTTGAGTTCGTATCCCATGGGTGCTCCTTAGATGCCTTGCAGGCCCTTGTATGTGTACATCCCGGTAGCCAACTGAGACAACGGCGAGGCGGAATATGTCGCCCCTGTGCTTGTGCCGCTGCTGGTCGTGGCCTGCGGTGTGATCGGGGCCATGCCACGTACCTGCGTGCTCAGCCAGTCGAGCTGCTGCTTGGGGTAGTTTTGCTCGTTCATGTACTGCTGCTCGGCCGCAGTCAGCTGTCGCTGCATCTGGGTCTGCTGGGCCGCGCCAGCACCTTCCAGCGAGGCCACATCAGCGGCCTGCATGCCCTGCTGCTGCTGGGCCATGTTGGCGACGTTGGTGAGCGCGCTCATCTGGCGATCGTAGTCCTGAGCCTGCGCCTGCTGTGCTGCCTGCGCAGCGGACAAGCCAAACTGCTGTTGGGCCTGGCCCGCGCCTGTTTGCATCTGCCCCAGGTTGGCCAGGTTCTGCATTTGCTGGCCTGTGAGCTGGCCTGCGGTTTGCGCAAGATTTTGATATTGACCAGCGCCCTGCAGCACGCGCGACAAATCTGCGCCGCTGATGCTGCCCACTGTGCCCGCCAATTGCGCCTGGCGTGCCAGGTCGGCCTGCGAAGCGCCCAGCGCCTGACCGTAGCCTTGATTTGCAAGCTGCGCCTGCTGGTTCAAAATTGACTCCTGCGTGTCACGCAGTGCCCGGCTTCCAAACTCGCCCATGCGGCTGGAGCCAAACTGGCCAGCTTTGATAAAAGCGTCCGACACGCCGGGCAGCAAGTTCTCCGTCAGGTTTCGAGCGCCCTGCTTTGCCATGACGTCCATGACGTTTTGCTGGTAGGGGCTCATGTACTGATTGATGCCCTGGGCGGAGCTTTGCGAGGCCGCTTGCAGGTACGGGTTGGCCGCGCTCAGCGCACGATCAGACAGGGCCTCAGCCGTGGTCTGAGCCGACTGGCCAAGGTAGGGCTGCGCCGCCCCCATGATGTCCTGCTGACCGGCGCGATTCCAGTAATCTTGTCCAGCGTTCAAGTTTTGGTCCACCAGCCCTTGACGCAGGTACTGCGCCTGCTCGCCGCGCAATTGATCAGCCGTGCCCTTGCTGGCAAAGTCCTGCATGCCCGACTGCGCAAAGTTCATCCCAGGCTGCCAAGAGCCCTGGTTTGCCTGAACTTGCTGGTAGGCCTGCTGCTGCAACGGCGACAGCTCGGCCACGGTGGGCAGGCTGTAGGGTTGGTACGGCGCGTTTGCGACGCTTTGTGCAAGCTGGATCTGGTTGTAGATCGCATCCTGCATCCACTTTGGTGTTTCAGTGGATGAGGTCGTGTACGAGGTGGCGGTCTGCGGAGCGCCCTGAAAAAGACTTGTGCGTTGATCGGCCATTTTATGCAGCCTCCTTCAAGTATGAAAGCGGGGATTTGGCGTTAGGGCTGAACTTGCCTTTGGCCAGCGCCTTGCCTTTGTGTGAACGCAGCGAGGTGCGCATTTGATCAAGGCGACGAGCGCCCTCTTTGGTCGAGCCATCACCAAGCATCGCCACCGTTTCAGCATCCATCACATATTCCCCGTCGGAGAGTTTTGCGTCAATCGTGTCGGCGCGGCCTGAGCCCGATCCACGGGCCATGCGAGCCACTTGTGATAGCGCTCCCCCGCGTGCGTAGCCGGGGCGCTGAACGGTTTGATTATAAGCACCGCCCGTGATTTGAGGCCAGGCTTGCGCCATGTACTGGTTCAAACTCAAGCCCGAGCGCGATGCGTCTTGCTGCATGCGGTTCCAGTCAAACGTCACCGATGGACGGTTGAAGTACTCCTGCTGCTCAGGGCTCAGGGTTTTGACCGCCTGCTGAACGGGCTGCGGTGCACCGCTCAGTGATCCGGCCACGCTGGCGAGCGCCAGGGCTTGGCCAGCGCTGAGGTTTGTGCCAAAAAGACCCGCCCCCTTTGCGGCTGCAGCGCCGGTACCAATGTTGGCTCCGGGAGCAGCACCGGCGCTGGGCATCACGCCGGAGCCCATGTCTTGGCCACCGAAACCCACAGGGGCCACAGGAGCGCCAGGGTTTTGCAGGCTGTAATCAACGGCAAAATCGGCTGGGCCTTGGTACCCAACATCGCCGGTCATGTAGTTGGTGCGAAGGCCTGCCTCGGGCACGCCGCCATAGGTGCTCGATGGGGATTGCAGCTCACCAACCACAATGTCCGATGGAGACTTGAAACCCAGGCCGGAGCGAGTTGTTGAAGCTGGTCGGCTCATTGCTGTGGCCAGGCCAGACAAGCCGCCCGCCATGGCGGAGGTCTTGGGGTCGTAGCCAGCAGTCATCATGTTGCCAAATGTCTGCCCGGCGCTCTTGAAGCCCTCGCCGCCAATGCCACCCACCGTTTGGCCAAGATAAGCACCGCCTGCGCCCTGCAGCGCGCCTTTGCCAAAGCCCTGCCCTGTGGCAGCGCCAGCAACGCCACCAACAAGGCCAGAGCCAAGGATGGACTGACCGGCCTCGCCGAGCCCCAGGCCCATGGCGCTGTTGGCCGCGCCGCCAACAACAGAGCCCAAGCCGCCGCCCAGGCCGCCAAGCAAAGCGCCCTGGCCGAACTTGCCGCCCGACAGCGCCGAGCTGGCCCCGCCAATCAAGGCACCGCCAAGAATCGAAGCGCCCATGCCAGTTGCGCCCAAAGCCGCACCAAGGGCAGCGCCAGCGCCGGGCACGATGAAGTTCAAGGCGATGGGAAGCACCGCGCCCAGGAACTTCTTGAAGCTGAAATATTCAGGCAGGCCGGTTACCGGGTTGATTGAACCCCCACCACCTGCACGGCGCAGCATTTCAGCCTCGCGGGGGTTGATGTGGGCCAGCATGGTGTCGCCGCCCCGGCCTTGTGCTGCAAGGCGCTGTGCGGCCTGCGCCAGCCCGCCACGGGCAAACGCGACCGGAGGCTCCATGCCTGCACCGGACTCCATTTCAGCTTGGACGATGTAGAGGGCGGCCAGGGCTGAGATCAGAATGACGGGGTCGAACTGCTCAGGCAGGTCGCCTGGCTCGATGTAGTCGTCCTGAATGGCTGCCTCAATGATTGCCGGGTACTGCTCCGGATTGTTGAGCGCCATCTCAAACATCTGGATCAACTCGGCCAGGCCCTCTGGCGTGATTGGGTTGCTGGCGATTTCTTGCTTCAGCGCCTCAACCGCCTGCGGAAAGTCAGGGCTCTGGCTTGCGATTTGCAGAATTTGTTGCTTGTCCATTTTTCAATCTCCGTCAGGAAAGCGTCTGAACGAACCGCTCGGCCCACTCGCGCCAGTCTTTAAAATCGTAAGGATTCGGAAAGTTCCGACCCAACGTCGTGTTGTTCAAAAATTGCATGGCCCAATTTTGCCAATCAGCCTCGTTGTCCAGTCGGCCAAGCGCGCCAAAAGCGTCAAGGTCAAGCGCCACCTGGTTGGCCCAATCGGTAAGCTCCATGTAGCTCGGCAGCGTGACGTGTGGAAGGCTCATCCCAGCACCGTCTTGTCGCCAGATTCCATGTGGCCAATGATCTGGCCCATCTGGTAGTTTCCATACACCGCGTTGCTCTCAAAGCGCACGCGCAACTCGCGCCGCTGCTCTTTGAGCATCACGATCTGCTCATGCGGCACCGTGGCCTGCTCGGGGAACGTGAACACCGAGCTGAAAACCTCGGGCGCTCGGGCGTTGGCTCGGCCGGTCACTTGCACCGTCATGGGGCCGGACTGGATGAAGTCGGGCTCGATTGCGGTGATGCGCACATACTCGTTGCGACCCTGGGCCACGCTGGACAGGTCGGCCGTTTCGAAGTAGGAGCGAATTGGACGGATATTGGGGCCGTCGTACTCGTCTGTCAGCTGCTCATGCGTCCAGACCCGGTAACCAGGGCCTGTGTCCTCAACGCCGGTCAAAATTGGCGCAGCAAAAGAGTTGTTGAACTGCCCCGCCGAGCGACCGCCATTAGGCAGCTCGGTGTCGTACCAAGTGTTCTCGCGCACGTTGTAGATCACAGCATGTGTGCATTCGGTGGCCTGCCCCCTTGGGTAGCACCACCAAATTTCACCGTACCGGGTCACTTTGAAGCCGAAGACCTTTGATTTCTGTCGTGGGTTCAAGCCGTCAAAAAACCAATTCAAGTTCATCTGGTTGGGCACCTCGCGCACCACACCGTTAAACATCAAGAAACGGTCAACACCAGCCCAGAAAAACACCCCGTCGTAATCCACCACACACTGCGGCGACAAAATCGAGGTGTCTGTGGCGATCACGTCAAACTGGAACACCGTGCTGCTGCCGGTGAACGTGGCGCGAATCACCGCGTCAAAGGCCCAGAAGATGCCAGCCGGTGCACTGCCAGAGCCCGCACGCAGTGGCAGCCCTTTGATGATCTTCTGCCCCCAGACCCGCGCCAAGCCTGAGCCCGCGCCGGTAAGGTTGGTCGGCTCGCCGGGCACAGACCAGCCAATGATGCCGTCAGTGCCGTAATAAAACAGGTACGGGTGCAGCGACACAACGCCGCCCGTGCAGTTGGCATCGGGAGGCAGGTTTACAGACTCCAGCTTTCCGGTACCGAGCACCTCGCCAAAGAATATCTGCCCGCCCTCGTCATTGCAGATGCAGGCCAGGTTGGGCGAGACGTGCGCAATCAGGTAATTCTGGTTTGTGGACGAGTCGTACTGGTAGTCAAACATCCACAGGTTTTGAGGCGAGCTGGTCAACGCAAAAGAGCCACCGGTCATGTCCGTGGTGGACGTTGTGATGGTGGTTGCAGTGGCCAGCACCTCAAACCCGTTTGGCGTTGAGCCAGCCCCAGATGCCGCGCTGATCGTGATCACCGCACCAACGGCCACAGCGGTGTACTCTGGCGTCGATGTGTGAGCGTTGATGTTGCTCGCAACGGCCGTGGCAGTGGTCGCCAGGTTTGTGGTGAAAGAAACCGCGCCAGACATGATGTTCACGCCGTCAACGGTGATCGTGTCAACCGAGCCAGCAGCCCCCCCGGTCAGTGTGACCGTGCCGGTGGCCGCCAACGTCGTGGGCGTGCGGTCGGTGATGATCGAGCTGTTGCCGGTGCCGTCAATGGTGAAGCGCTCCAGCGAGGCCTCGCCGCCAGAATGGCAGTAGATGAAGCCCTGCTGCGTGAAAGTGGAAAAACCTCGGCTGATTTCAGTCAGGTATTTTTGCGTTGTGCGGTAGCCGCCCATCTTGCGGGGCAAACCACGCTGCCACCTCACCCACTGGCCGTCGGTGTAAAAGTTGCCCTCAAACTTGGTGCCATCCCGTTTGATGCCAGGGTCGGAGCGAAGGATTAAGGTGCTCTCGGCCATCAGAAAGTCCCGCCATTGACAACGCCTGCAGGGGCCACGCCCAAAGCGGCCCAGGCGGCATCTTGGTCGACCGCCGTGAACAACGCAATACCGGTCGATGTGCCGCCCAAATTGATCAGCGCCGCGCCTGCGGTGGTTGCCCCGGTACCGCCGTCAGCAACCGAGATGGGTAGCGAGATGCCTTGCGTGGATGCGTTGAGCACATCCGTGCCGTCGCAGTACAAAATCACTCGCTCGCCCTGCGAAACCACAAACGACGCCCCACCACCCGAAGGTGCGATGGTCAGCGTGTACGCGCCCGTTGTTTGGTTGTCGACCCAATACTGCTGCACCGTCGCCGGAATGACCACAGTGCGGTTGCCCGTCAGTGTTCCCGTGAACCGGTAGGCCACCCGATTCAACTCGGAGCCCAGGAGCGTGTACGTTCCCGTGCCCGCAATGTCTATGACCGTGTAATCAAAGGCAAAGGTGGCCGACTGGCCAAAGCCAATGGTGTGGAAATTGGTGCCATCGCAAACAATGACCGCCGACTCCCCAGGCTGGAAGCTCAAAGAGCCAGATCCGTCAATGCTTGAAATCCCCGGCGCATCGGCAACGATTGCACCTGTTCCGCTGTTGCGCAGGTACATGAACCAGTCGTTGCCAACAGACGTTGGGCTCGGCAGCGTGAGCGTTCCTGCAGCGTCCGTCCAGTTGAAAAATTTGGCCCGGTCGTTGACGCCAGCCGTGTAGTCGCTGTTGAACGATGTGACGGGCACAGACTGGCTCAGCAGTGTGCCCACGGCAACAATGCCGGTACCGGCCAGCGAGCTGGCGTTGGCCTGGCTTACGGCCGCGCCATATTGAAGCGAGCGCCAAGTCCCGGCAGCGGTAGTGTTGTCTGCAAGATACACCTGCCAAAGTTGGCCAGCGCCCAGTGTGACCACCTGGACGCCTGTTTCGTTGCGCACCGTGATGGTTTGCGCGCCCCGGTTGTTGAACAGTATCGTGTTGCCCGTGCCGGTCTTGTTGGCCTCGGGCAAAAAGATGCTCAGGCCAGCCGTGGACGCCGTAATGTCCATGATCTTGGTGGCCAAGTTCACGTTGGTCGAAGTCTCCTCCGGCCAGCTCAAAACAACGTCAGCGCCAAGCGTCAGTGAGCTGTAGCTGATTTCGCTCGGGTAGATGTTTGCGCCACCAAAGACGTCCTGATAAATAACGCTCATTGCAATTTCTCCGCTTTTAATCTGGCGGCTCGTGCGACGTGAGCGGCCTTGATCTTTGCCTTGTGTTCTTCAGATTTCGGACGACCTTTACCTGCTGCTGACATTTTCGCGCGCGTCTCAGTGGATGCAATTTTGCCTTTATTTCCAGAAACGCGACCAATTCCAGCTGCAGATATTTTGGCTTTGTGCTCGTCAGAGAACTTTCTTCCAATCTGGCATTTTGAGGATTTTTCGCGCCATTGAGCAATTTGCTCATTTGTCACGGAAGGCGCAAAGAAAGTACCGCCATCTCGCTCTTTCCTGGCCTTTGCAGAAGCAGACATTTTTTGTTTTGTCTCTTCGGACATGACGCGGCCAATCTGAGACTCAGATATCTTTTTGAGAGATTCATCGGAGTGCTTCCGACCAAGATTGGCGGCGGAAATCTTTTTTCTGGTCTCCTTGGACGCAACTCGACCTTTGTTTGGAGAAACTCTACCTTTGAGCGCTATTGAAATTTTGGCTGCTCTCTCGGGGTGTTCTAAAAAACCTTTTCGCAATGATTCCGACAGTTTTGATTTCATCGAGTCAGTTAAAACAAACCCAGATACCCCTTCGCCGCCATCAGTCATGTTTGCAAGCGGAGTCCCCATGTCTTTGAAACAGGCGATCAAAAACTTCTCGTGTTCAAACGCCTCAGTCTCGGTTGTCCACCTCGATGCGATGTGCACGGTGTGGCCGTGCTTTTCAGAGATTCGTTTCCAGAGCACATTACGTTTGTTGGAATGCGCTCTCGCGCCTTTTCCTTTGCCGATGTAAAACACCCCACCAGTGTCATTTCTGGTGTGAAAGTAGGTGTAATACGGATGCGTCGTCATGCTTCACTCCTGTTGGCCGACCTGTCCAAGATTCGCTTGAGGTCTTCGCCGTTAAGCGCCTGGGCGGCGCGGTCGTACATGGCCTGCCAGGTTCCGATGCGTTCGTCTTTCTTCAAAAACGGCGTGGCCTCCAGCAGCGTGGCGTAAAGCAGCACATCGGGCGCGTACTCAGTGAGCCAGTTGGTTTGAAAGTCCTCACCCAAAAACCTGGGCTGCTCGTAGTACAACACCTCAAGGGTGCTGGCCGCGTTGGGGGTTGGAGTCAGCAACCAGTGCTGGTAGTCGTAGTCCGCATAAAACTGCGGAGTTGCCGTTTGCGCCTCATCTGGCCAGTAAGTCCTGCAATACTCATAGGACCGGGCAAAAATTGGCTGGTTGTCCACCCGCATGCTCACCGTGTCGCGCCAGCGGTCGGGCTTGCGGTAAGCGGCCACGCCAGGCTGCAGAGGTGTTTGAACGGCTCGAATGAAGCCTTCAATTTTCAGCTCTCGGGCAATGCGCCGCTCACCCAATGTAATCAGGCGGGGTAACTGGTCGTAGACGATTTGGTCGCTCTCGGCGGTGAAACCCCGCTCAAGATAGCGACGCACATCCACAAGCAGGCTGTCGTATGTCATCGTGTAGCTCATTGGCTCTCCATGAATATGAGCCGCTGATTCAGCGCGCGCCTTGTTGCAAAATTATAACTGCCGAACGTTGAAAGAGGGGCATCTGTGACATTCACTCAAACCCCTGGCCGAGCCATCACTGGCGGGCTACACCTTTTGTTTTTTCAAACGACCGCATCCCTGCAATTCCAAGAATTCCAGACAAAATCACCCAGAGCTGGTCGGCGTCCAGCACAGGGGGCGGCTTCAACTCCGCAGGAATCCAGCCGAGCCCCTGCATCCAAGTCCACCCCCACATGAGCATGGGATAGAGCAAAAACTGGTACGCCAAAGCCGCTGCGCCGATCCAGCCAATCGCTGGACGCCAGCCCGCTACAAAAATGCTGGACGAAGCAGCCTCAACTTTGTTGACCTCGATCTGAGCAAGATCAATCGCCTGATCTAATTCCTTGGCGCGGAGCTCCAGCTCCAAACGCTCTTTGTCGGTGGTGATCAAGTCGCCAGCCACCTTGCCCACGGCGTCAATAACGCTGCCAATTCCAAAGAGGTTCATGACTTAAGCCCGTTCAAGGTTCTTGAAATCCAACCCAACAAGAACTTCTGCTGAGTGCGGTTCTTCATCACGATGTCCCGGTAGCGGGTGATCTTGGCAATGGCGTAGGCCAGCACAAACTTGTCCGGGTCGTAGTCGTTGAGCGCTTGCACCGTCCGAGGCCCAAAGGCTCCGTCAGGGGTGGCCCCCACCACCACTTGCGCCAGCACCTTTGCCGGACGGCCTGTATTGACGTAGAAGTTGAAGATGTCCGAGGCGATGGCTTGGCTGTTGATCTGGTCACCCGTGATGTCGTCCCAAAAGTGCAGCTTGTAGAAGTCCCGCACTGTCTGCGCAGAAGGCTTGCCGCCACGGTCGATCTCAACCCACCCCGGCCACTTGGGGTGCATGTTACGAGCAATTCCAGCGTAGGTCATGCCGCCGCGATCACCTTCAACAGTGTGCAGGACATAGCCGCCCTCATCAAGCAGCATTCGATCAAACGCAGGTTGCAGATCAGCCATACATCACCCCAATAAAAACACGGACGCACCAGACGATGAGCCCAACAACAAGGGCCGCAGCGATGAAGCTAACGGCCCAGTCTCTCATGGTTGCTCAGGCCAGTCGATTGTCCACGGGAAGCCAGGCTGCTTGCTGATGTCGCGCAGCGCCTGGCGGTATGTCGCCCAGGTCAGCGTGTCGGCAGGCGAGTCAGTCAGCTGCGTCCAGTCCGTGTCAGTCAGCAGCGTGTTGCGGCTTGCCCGCACGCTCTTGGCTTGCTCTGCGTCTTTAGCGGCCTTGTAAGCAGCCTCATTGTCACTAGCAGATGTGACATTACCAGCATCATCTGTGGTATCAGTGAAGACGGGACCAAGGGTGTACTTGGTGTACCACTTGCCTTCAATCTGTTCCACACCGTCAGGCATGGAGAACTGATACACCGTGCCGCCTGTTGCCTGTGGGCCTTCAAAGACCACATCAGCGCCCAAGCTGTCCAAGATTTCATCGGTCGTAGTGCCCCATGTAGGGCCGTTGTTGGCTTTTTGGTATGCACGAAACTCTTGTTCGTACATCACTGCGCCTGATTCTCTGTGTCGAATTTGCATGATTGTTCCTTATGCGATAACTGTTTTATGAGGCACACCAAGTTTGGCTGCGCTGATGCGTTTCTTTGTTTCCTCAGAAACCACTCTGCCAGTGTTGCCCCTGCCAATTGCCAAGCGTTGAGCTTCCGATAAAGGCTTGCCAATACGGGCTTGACTCATCTTGCGCTTGGTTTCCTCGGACAGTGGCTTACCCTTTTTGGCATGGGACATTGCTTTCGCAAAACTTTCACGCAGTAGGCAGTATGAACGGCTGTTGAGGTTCCAATACCTTTGGGCATCATCACACTCTGCCTTCATGTACATAAACGCCATAGTCATCTTGTCACCAAAAGCCTTGTGCAGCATCCAATGCGCCATAAAGTGTTCACGGGCTGTCAGTGCAATCAAGTTGTCAGCATCGTTAGCCTTTTGCGGAAACAAAGACCGGGGGTATATATGGTGTTGCTCCACATACCCAGTAGAAGGCTTACGCGACCTAATAAACTTCAGGTAGCGATGCCAGTGGTGCTTGTTTACATCGTAGTTCAAGCAACACTCCAATACAAATACACCGCGCCGTTTACGTTCACGTTTGATGCGTCAGTGTTGACAATGAAACCGCTTGAGTCAGCGTCTACTGTGTCCAACGTAGTGACCTCGGCTGCTAAGGTGTTTAGGCTCAATCGCGGGTCGTTGCCAGCAACAATACCCCTTGCAGAATCCCAAATATAGACGTCTTGAGCCGTGCTTGCGGTTGCCCGAATAATCATCACGAACCGCGCACCACCAGTAAAGCCGCAATCAATCGTTTGGCTTGACCCATTGCCCGTATAAGTGCCCACCTTGCTGACACCAACCGCCGTAGCCATCAAGTAGCCAACAAAAGTAGCCCCGCTTGCGTTTGTCGTTGACGATGTGCCAAGGCTCAAAACGCTTGATGTCGGATAAGTATTATTCCAAACGGTTGTGTCCGTGACTCTGCCGTTAGGCGATGGCATGACGATCTTTTCGTTTGCACCTAACAGAGACGAACCAAACACCCATTGAGTTGTCGCACTGCGCGACTTGACTAACCAAAGTTCTGGGGCTTTTTGCAGGTTATGCGCCTGAGTGGTGTTTGCGCCAGTGCCAGAAAAACAGATTTCATCGAAGAAGCCGGGGGCGCGGCGGAAGTTCCAGAACATACCGTAAGAGCCAGTAATGTTTGAAGACGCGACTTTTATGGTTGTGTTGCTATCAAACCCGGAAACGTAAAAAGTAGGTTTGCTGCTTGTTTCTGCTGCTGTTGAATTGCTTACCAACAAAGCATTTACGCCTCTCAGTCTGTCATAAAACCAGTTGCTTCCTGTGACATTAACTTGGCTGTCGTTCTTGTAGCCATATTTTTCTATTGCCAAATCAACAGGAAAATTAGTTTCAGTTTGAGTGTTTCCGTCTTGAAACCAAGATGCCGAGTAAACACTCGTCCCGGTCGTAGGAGTCCTCATCGGGCCACGGCGTATGGCGATGTAGATGTAGGTAGAGCCGGAAGTGTTAATTGCAGCATTACGCAAATTAAAACCTGTAGCTGTAGGCGCTATTAAAGAAAGCTCTGCTTCTTCACTACTGAGGTTTGGGCGCAAATAATTGCAAGAACCGTTTGCTGTCATGCCCCTCATGTTGTCAACTACAAACCAGTTTTGCACATCTGTTATGCTTTTAATCAGAACCCATTGCGGTTCAAAACCTAAAGTAACTTGCTTTGATCCGTTGTCTGAATCATCACCCGTATAAGACCCACACGAAATCACATTGTCCGTACCAGACAAGCCAAATCCTCCGGCGTTGTGGGCGAATAGGTAGGCTACGTAGGTAGTACCGGGGCCGTTAACGTCACCATCATTGCGAACAGTAAATACCGTGCTTGTCGGCTCTGTGTCATCCCAAAAACCATTAGTTGTGCCACCAATACCTGTTGAATTAAGGTATATGTATTTTGTGGCTCCTAAAGAACGGTGATAGACAGCCCAAGACCTAGTGTCATTCGTTGCTTTTACGATGATGCAACCCGGCACAGAACCAAGATTATGAGCAATGGTCTGTGTTGATCCTGTCCCCGTATACGTCACCACATCAAAGAACTTCGGCTGCTTGCGGAAGGTCCATGATGCGTAGGTTTCACCTGATTCATTTACTTCTGGCTTGTATCCAGTTGAGAAGCCATTGCTCAAGAAACCGCCGAGGGCAGTCGTCTCATTATTTTGGGCTGCTGTGCTGTTTGAAATAAGGCGCATCGTTGCGCCACGCACAGTATCAAATAACACATTGCTTCTGGCTGCGCTTCGGTCTTTAATCCACACCAACCCACCCTCACCAGCCAGATCAATCCCGTTGGTGATGGTCTGTGTAGAGCCGTTGCCTGTGTACAGCCACGTCTGGAAAATTGACTCTATATATACAGGTTCAACAGGCACGCCTCCTCCGAACGCATCATACGAGGCAGCACCACTGGTAGCTTGTAATGGCATAGCTTAGGCCTTGAACTGAGTGACAGAAGCCAGCACTGTGAAAGTGGCACTTCCGGTCTTGATGATGAGATAGCGATACGAATCGATGCCACTTGCGTTACCCGCAGTAGGCGCTCCACCCAACCAACGTGTAGTCACGCCAGAGGTTGTACCGTCCACTTGCACTGCGTTGTTGTAGTACGCCGTCGAGCCTTGAGTGACCAAGAATGCCACCGTGATTGACTGACCTGTTGCCAGTGCAGTGTTAAGAGATGTACCGCTAGAAGCACGGAAGTTCACCGTCCAGTTGGCTGATGCGTTGGAGGTGTAGTACAACACCGACTGCGTGGTGACGTCGTAGTTAATCGTGCCCGTTGCTGCTGTGGCTGAGACGGTGGCAACTTCGGCTGCGTTGGTCAGGACTTCTGCCAGCTTGCTCGTTGTTCCTGTGAAGGACTGAGTGCCTGTCCATGTGTTGTCAGCGGACAAAGAGACGCCAGCAGCGGGCGTTGAAAAGGCAAGGTTGCCCGCACCGTCGGTCGCAACAACTTGACCCGCCGTGCCATCAGCCGTGGGGTACTTCAGCCCAGCGGGGTTGTTGATGACGCGCTTGACCACGCCAGAAGCGTTCTCGGCGTACAGCGCCATGTCGGCGTCGTTGATGTTGATGGCCAGCTCGCCCGCAGCAAGATTGCCCGCCGTTGGCGCGGCACCTAATGTGGTGGTGCGGTACAGCTGAATGGGGGTAAAGCCAGTTTGTGCCATTAGAAGGTGCCTCCGTTGATGCCTGTGGTCATCGCATTGGTTGATGGATTGTAAGTAAGTCCCGCATCCACGGCCAGCGCCTGGTTGCCGGTGGTCGCAGCCGCAACAAACGGAACAAAGAAATCAGCATTGGTGGACGTTGCCGTGGTGGTCACATTTGTTGCGTTGGTGGCTGTTGTGGCGGTGGTGGCCGAGCCTGCGGTGGTGGCGCTCGTGGCCGTCGCCGCGTTGCCGCTGATGTTGATGCCCCAGGTGCCGCTCGCGCCCGTGCCGTCCGCCTTGGGTGCGCCGACGGTGCTGTAATCCACCGTGCGCGCAGCAGAGCCGTTGAACGAGGTGTTGGGGGCTGCACCTCCAGAGCTGTTGAATGTGACGGCGTTGGCCACGGCTCCAGCGGTCAGTGTGGACTGCGCACGGTTCTCCCAGCGTTGTTCTGTGCCGTCGTAGACGATGACGTCGCCGTTGGTGATGCTGGCGAACTCGACGTTGCCGTCCGTGCCGCCCAGCACGCTGCCAAAGGTGGGGCGCACAAACAAAATGCCGTTGGAGCTGCCCACGTTCACCACAGCCGCCACGATGGCGATGGCGTTGGGGGCGGTGGGCTTGGTCTTGGTCAGGCCGCCAGCCACGGCAGGGTTGAAGTACAAGATTTGCCCCTGGACCCAGGCCTCAGCGCCGCCAGTGGTGTTGATCTTTTTGATCTCGCCAAACTCGACCACCGTGACCCAATCGTTGGTGGTGCCGGTCTGCATCGACACGCCCAGGATGTAATTTGACTGATCTGGCGAAAGGCCCGTGGCCGGGGCGGCTGTCAGGCCGCCGCTTGCGCCCAGCGTGCCGGTGAACATCATCACCTGCCCCTTAGTGGCCGGAGCGGTCAACTTCACGCGGTAGTACATCTCCTCGCCCACGTGCTGGACCACCGCGCCGTTCATCTGGAACGCCAACGTCTGGAACATATCAGCGTCGTCGTAGTACAGGCGGCCGGTCGCGTCCGTCACCGTGGCGGTGGTGTCAAACTGGATGAAGTCCGGGCTGCTGATGCCGCCCGTCAATCCGGTCATGGAGGTGATGTCGGCGTTGGCCCCAGACGCCGCCGCGCCCATGCTGGCGCGCGCCGTAGAGCCGGTTTCCGCGACAAAGTTGGTACCGTCGCCCACGATGAACGTGCCGTCGGCGGGCGTCAGGCCTGCAATGTCTGTCAGCTGCGCGTCGGCAGGCTGCGCGCCCACGTCCGATGCGCCCAAAACCACCACGCCCACCTGCCCGTTGACCGAGGCCACCAGGTCGGTCTGGTCGATCTTTTGCCACACGGTGCCGTTGAAGATGGCCCAGTCGCCAATCTGCCAGTCCGTGATGCCGTCCAGGTTGGTCGAGCCTGCGGTGGAGACGATGTAGTAGTAGCCGTTCACGCCCGTGCTGGAAGTAAGCGTTGGGGTGTTGGTGGAGGCGTTCCAGCCGCCCTGATACGACAGGCCGCCCGTGAAGCTCACCGTGCTGGCGCTGGTGACCACGCCCTTGGCGTTGACGGTCAGGATTGGGATCGCCGTTGCCGAGCCGTAGGTGTTGGCCGCCACGCCCGAGTTGGGCAAGTCGGCGTTCACCATGGCCCGGAAGGCCGTCGGCGCATCTGGCCCAGCAGCAGGACCGGCATAGATCACGTTGGCGGGCTGATCGACCACCAGCAGCGCAGAGCCCCAGGTGTACTCGTTGGACCCGTTGGAGACCAGCACCTGCCCGGCGTTGCCCGCTGGACCGACGTACAGGCCGTCAGCGCCGCACCAAATGATCGCGCCCGCCTCGGGCACCAGGCTGCGTGCAGTGCCGCCTTGGTCCAGGGGCAGGATGCCGTTGATCTGATCGGCGTCGGACAAGTCGACGGCGGGGTGCTGGTGGTCAGCCCGAGAAATGTCGGTGGACACACCAGCCGAGCCCGCGCCGTCCACCACCAGAGGTGTGGCGTCGCTCAGGTTGGCATTCAGCGTCACGTTGGCGTTCAACGCGCCGCCACCATTCAGGCCAATGCCCGCAATCACCTCACGGGTCAAAGGCACGCCGCTGGCCTGGGCTGCAATGGTTGTGGCCGACATGACGCGGCCCGTGGCGTCAACGGTCACCACCGGAATCTCGGTGGATGAACCGTAGGAGCCAGGCGTCACGCCCGAGTTGGCCAGTTGCGTCGTACCAACACCGCCAGGGGCAATGCTGAGCGTCACGTTGTTCGCAAGCTGCCCACCGCCCTGCAATCCGGTACCGGCGATGACCTGGCGCGTTGTCGGCACACCAGCCACGCTCAACAAGTCACCAACGCGGATTTGGTAGTTGTTGCCCTGATAGACGATCATCATCAGGCTGTTCTCGTCGGCCACAGGGGCGAGCGGCAACTGCGTGACTCGGGTCGGGATGAGGTTGCTTGGTACTTCAGACATGCGTTAAATCTCCAGGTATCCGTCACCGTCTTCGGTGATGATGAACTCGTTACCGGCTTCCTGTATCAAGCCTGCCGGACGTGTGTTGACGGACAGATCGGGCCGATTGAACGGCAGCACAATTTTGTCAGGCCCGCGAGGTGCGAGCCTGTAAGGGTCGTATTCATCGGTGTCGGCTTTGCACACCATGAGCCCCGGGTAATTCGGGTCAGATTGCAGCTCGGCCAGTTTGAATTTGCGGGAGCACCGACCACAAATGCCGATGCCATAAGTCGGCTCGCCTGTGGGGTCGATGAACCGGCTCATTTTGTGTAAACCCCTATGCCGGGGTTGATCTGGATCGGCGAGCCGTCGTTGTCACCGTCCCAGGCGCGCTGCACGCTCATGGTTGCGCGCTGCTCCAAGACGGGTATCAACTGAATGTCAACCGAAGGTGTCTCAGCCGCAACCTTGGCGGCCAGGCCGTCCACAATCGCTTGCAGCCAGCGCTGGGGAACCTCAACATCTTGCTGCAGGTTGTTTGTGTCCATGATCTGGCGGTGACGCCAAAGCACCAACTGCGCCTGCTCGGCGGCAATGAACGGCGCAGGCCAGAGGTTGACCACCGGCTGCGGAATGTCACGCTGGAAGTAGTAGCTGCTTGGGCGGCCGGGAAAAATCTTGTTCGACTGGTTCACATAGCTGTCGCGGCTCAACTGCCCAAGCGGGATTTCCTGCGGCATGTTGCCCAGGGTGATCACCGCAAAGCTCAAAACACCGGTCGTCGCCACAATCCGAAAATAGTTGTGCGGGATCGGAGCCGAAATGTCGGTCCAGGTGATTTGGCCGCTGCTTGCCGTTGCCGTTGAGGTGCCGACCGTGCTCCAAGAAACGCCGTCATTGCTGACCTGAAACGTGACAGGAACCGCCGCCGCCGACCACTCGATGCCAATGGTGCTGACCTGCGTTTGTGTCGAAAAACTGACCGTGTAGGAAGTCGAGGTGATCACGGTGGTACCGGTCACCGGCTGCAAAACCCGGTAATTCAGGTTCAAAACTTCAACGGTGCCCAGGGGCAGCTCGACGATGGGCTGGTTTTCGTACATCGGCAGGAGCACCTTTTCGATGCACCAGCTCGGGGTCTTGATGTTGGCCAGCTCGCTCAGAAAAAGATACAGCGATTCCAGCGCATACGTCTGCATTTCAGACGTGATGGCCTGGGCGGGCAAACGGCAACGCCTGAAGGCGTGGTCCACCACCTTCAAGGCATTAAATGTCGTGTTGCTGATGCTGCCGGAAAAGGCCATGCTAACTCCGTCGTTGGTCGTCAGGATGGCGGCCGTTGCGGCATGCCCTGGGGGTTGTTAAATTATAGGCCACGAGGCCTAAAACGCTCAATCAGTACTTGCCAGCCTTGCCGCCGCACATCATTTTGGAGACCTTGCCGCCAGACTTCATGGCCAGCATGGGCTCGCGGGGAGCAACGGGTACCGATCGGCGCGCTGGAGCCTCAACCTTGCGGCTGGCCATCATGGCATCGCGGCGCATGGTTGGCGTCACCGCCATCTCGCGCTTGTCCATCGCCTCAATCTTGGGCACCTTGCCGCCCTTGGCCAGCTTGGTCAGGGGCTCGCCCTTGTGCAGCGCTTTCTCATGCTTGTGCACAGCCTTGGCCATGACCTTCTTGTCCATGGCCGCATCGCTGTGCACCGATCCGCCCTTGGCCAACTTCAGCGTTGGCAAGTTGGGTGCGACGGGCTTGGAGCTCTTGATGCCAGGATTCTTGTTGCCGGAAATGCCGAGCTTGCTCTTGTCGGCAATCATGGTGGGGCCTTTGAAGCCGGGGCTTTCAACAGCGCCACCCTTGGCGTACTTGACAGCGCCACCTGCGGATTTCTTGCCGAAATCAAACTCTTTAACGTATGTGCAGCCCATGATGTTCTCCGGTTACTCGCGGTCAGGGTGACCTCTGAGATTGTCGATCTTTCTCTCCAGCCGATCAAACCTGTCAATCAGCTGCTGCATATCCGCGCGAAACTCGCTGCGGGTGATGTGGTCTCGCGCAATTTCTTCACGCGTGCGGTTAAGCAGAATCCCGAGACGGTTGATCTCGGAAAACTTCTCCTTGAGGACAAATCCAAGCAAGGCCACGATAGCGGTCAGTACGATGTTCCAGACAAGCATTTCCACGACGCCGTTACTCCTGCGTCTGGGGCTTAAGCCGTGGCGTAAGTCTTGATGCCTTCAATCACAATCGTGTAGCGGTCGCCAGCTGCGGCCCCCACCGTTGTGAACAAAACATCGCCAGTCTTGCCAGTGCCCGCGTTGTTTGGCAGGCCGCCAAACGAGCTGTAGTCCATCAGGTAGAACTGATTTTCTGGAACAGTTTCGCACAGCAAGTCGGTCGTGGCATCCCAGAGGATGTCAATCGACATGCCAACGGTCTGAGCCCAGATTTTGTTGATCTTGATGCCGTTGCAAGCCAGTCCAGAGGCGTTGGCGTTCAAAGCGGAAACGTCGATCTTGACCACGCCGGACTCGCCCGTGCCGTCGCTGATGTTGGTGAACTTGCCGATGAACAGGCGCTCACCGTCAAGGATTGTTTGAGAGGTTACTGCGTCAGCCATGTTGCGCTCCTGTTTGAATGATGGAGCCGGGGCCGATCAAGGCCCCGGGTTTGAATTAGGCTGCGACAGCGCCATTCAAAGCAACGATTGCCCAACCGGCAGCGGTGTACACCAGTGTGGCCGACTCGCCAACGCCGGTGAACGTGATGGTGGTGAAGCCGATCTTGGTGGTGGGGGTCAGCACTGCGCTGCCGCCATCCACGGTGTGAACGATGGTCTTGAACTGGCCGACTGCACCGTTGGCCAGTGTCAAGGCCTGGGCAGAGCCCGTGGTGGTCAAGGATGTGACGGCGGTGGTGACGTTGACCGCGCCAGCGCCGGTCAGCGCTTGCACGGAGCCCGTGGTCACGCCGGTGACGTTGCCGGTGACGTTGCCAGTGACAGCGCCGATGAAGCCGTTGGTCGAAGTTACTGGACCGGAGAAGGTAGTAGAAGCCATGATGATTCCTCACATGCGAGTTGTGCGCAGCCGTCTGCATGTCGTCGGCCTGGGCGGGCCGTCTGCTGCGCGA
>ERZ869921.483-NODE-483-length-24482-cov-32.226307_pt1 | contig 24482 bp, 28 predicted proteins | sample MGYA00579310_ERZ869921 | MGnify/ENA primary metagenome ERZ869921 (study PRJEB32216, sample SAMN09231816) | wastewater metagenome | place: USA: Maryland | collected 2016-06-21 | study: EMG produced TPA metagenomics assembly of the PRJNA472060 data set (Reclaimed... | reverse complement strand
CTGCGCGGCGGCGGGGGCGGGCGGCGGGGTCTTCTCGTCCATGTTCATTCCTCGGGTGATGGCTTGAACCCAGGCTCACCCGGCCCGGGCTGGCAGAACTCGGGTGGCGGCACGCAGGGTGTCGGCGCCGTCGATTCGGTGGCGACCTCGCCGTCCGCGAGCGTGCGCACGTAGCAGGTCGAGCCCGGTCGGCGTTCCCAGGTGATCTCGCGCTCGGCGCGCACCTGGACTGCGCCGCACCCGCCGAGCAGTATTGCCAGCGGCACGAGCCTGGGTCTCGGGGGAGAACCGCACCCGCCGAGCAGTATTGCCAGCGGCACGAGAGCGATCGCCGCGATGAGCAGACCGAGCCGCACGGTCCCGCGCTGGTCGGGCGGCGGGGTCGGCGGCTTGCTGATGAGCGACCCGCCCACGCCCGCCATGCCAGCGCCTGCCGACAGGATCAGGAGCCACACCCACGACTCGTCCGGCGCGAGGGCGGGACGGACCAGCACGACCGAGATCACGATGAGCGCGAGGCCGAACAGGGTCGTGAGCGCGCTGGTCAGGAGGGCGGCCCACCAGGGGCGCGGAGTGGTCGGGGTCTCGTTCTGCTCGGGCATGGTCATTTCCTTTCGACGAGGATCTTGAGCTGCCCCTCGATGTTCGAGAGGCGCGCGCTGATGGACTTCACGTCTTTGACGAGCTCGGCCTGCTCGGTCTCTTGGGCCTCAGCCGAGCCAACGATCTGGCGAGCCGCGTACCCGCCCATCGCAATGGCTGCGACGATCCCGAGAATGACCGGGACGCGGAGGCGGTGGCGCTTCCACCACCCAGGCTCGACATCGAGGGCCGCCTTGACCGCCTCGAGCTGCGGGCTCGTGTCGGCAGGCTCGCCCTTGATGCGCGCGGTCACCATGCGCACGCGGCGCCCGGTGCGCTGCTGCGGGTGCGCCTCGGTCACGCCAGCGCTCCGGTGAGGTCGTGCATGCTCGGCCGGATGAGCCGGCGCGCGTGCCACGTCTCGCGGCCGTCGCCGAGCGCCAGGCCCACCTTGCGGTGCTGGCGGATGACGCCCTGGCCGATCGTGCCGTCAGGAAAGAAGCCGTTCGCGTTGCCCTCGATCGTGTCGAAGATCCCCGTGTCCGGGTGCCACTTCTCGACGATCGCGATGTGCGAGCCCTCCTTGTACTTCGGCAGCCACTTCGGCTGCGTGACCATGAGGATGTCGCCCGGGCGCGGCGCCCACTTCGTGACCTGCGCGGCGGTGCTCTTCTCGTCCAGGACGAGGTGCCGGCGCGGCTCGGTGTCCGGCTTCGGGAACGCGATGTACGCGGTGCGCGTCGCCACGTCGTCGATGCCGCGGATGTACCGCCCGTAGCAGTCGAGGCGGTACGTGCTCGCGAAGTACGCGAACGCGATCCGACCGTCGAGGCCGGCCGCGCGCCAGGCGTGGCAGGCGAAGGCGCCGCACCACTGGAAGTCGTTATCCTTCCGGTATTCCTTCTGTTTCGCCGAGCAGCGCGGCCAGTTGAGGCCTTCCTCGCTCCGGATGATCCCGTCGATGAACGCGCGGGACTCGGCGTTGCCGGTCGTGCGCGGAGGCTCGACGAGGTGCCGCTGCCACGCCGCGATGGCGGTCTCGACGGCGCGCTCGCCGGCCTCTTCCAGGTCGAGGACGCTCATCAGAGGTCCGCCGAGCAGGCGCCGCCCGTGACGCCCGAACCAGCCGCGCCGGCCGTGGTCGTCAGCGTGCCCGCCGTGAGGTTGTGCAGGTTGACGCGGCCGCCGTAGGCGCCAACACCCGCGGTACCCGCGACGCCGGTGCCCAGCTTCGCGCCACCCGCGCCACCGCCGCCGCCTGTTGCCTTGACGAGGCTGGTCACAGCCGCGCCAGTCTTCGTGCGGTAGACGATGTCGATCTCGCCGCCGCCACCACCGCCGCCGCCGCCGCCACCACCGGTGTTCGTGCCAGCCGCGGCCGCGATGCCCGCCGCACCCGCGCCGCCGATCGCGCTGATTGCGCCTGCGGCCGTGCTCGGGCTTGTGATGATCGTCTTCGCGGCGATGAAGAGGTTTCCGGAGCCGCCGCCGCCACCACCGCCGGCGCCACCAGCCGCACCGTCACCACCACCACCACCACCACCAGCGCCGCCGGCGCCACCGCCGATGAGGGTCGCGCCCTTCAGGCGATTCGGCTCGGGCCGAGCGATCGGGAACGTCGCCGTCACCGCCGCGCCAGCTCGCAAGGCCGCACCAGCGCCACCGGAGCCGAGCCCGCCAGCCGAGCCCTGGCCGCCCGCGCCGCCGTTGCCGAGCGCCACCGCAGTCGGGGCCGTCGCCTGGGTGCCGGCGCCCGTGCCGCCGGCGCCACCGTTCGTGCCCGCGCCCGAAGCGCCGAGCGTCCCGGCCGCTACCGCTGCGCCGCCCGTGGTCGTGGCCGCCGCGACGCCGTTGTTGGTGATCGCGTTCGCGCCAGCGTTCGAGAGGTCGAGCGCGACCGAGCAGAAGAGCTTGAAGCTCCCCATGTTGAGCGCGCCCACGCCCGACGGGGTCACGCTGGTCGCGTACACGTCGCGCGTGGCAACGCCGCTCGTGAACGGGCCCGACGAGAGCGTCGTCGTCGTCGGGGCGAAGGCGCCATCGGATCCGTCCGCGAAGCGGGCGAGGTTGTCGCCCTCGCCGACGAGTCCCTCGAGCGCCTCCTCGGTCGCGATGCGGAGGCGCACCGTCTCGGGCGCGTCGTTGCCCGTGTCCGAGCCGTGGAAGTCGATGGGCGCGTAATCGATCTCGACCGTCATGGCCTACCTCACAAAGGGGTCGTCTCCACCGCGACCATGAGGTCGCCAGCGGCGAGGGTGTTGTCGGACGTGGCGATGGCCTCGACCGTGTCGCCGACCTCGAGCACGAGATCGGTCAGGTTCGTGGTCAGCGTCGGCGAGCTCAGCGTCTTGGCGACCAACGTCTCGAGGTCGAAGGTTGCCGCGGCCAGGAGATTGCGGACGACGCCCGCAGCGCTGCGCACCTGAACCTTGAGCAGGTAGGTGCCGGTGAGCGTGCGGGGCGTCTTCGAGTAGACGCCGACGTGCACGACGGTCCGGCGCGTGTAGACCGTGCGCGTCACCGTCGAAGGGCCGCTGTTCACGGCCGGGACCAGGAGCGCGATGCAGCCGTGACCGGCGTGGCAGGGCGGCGTCTTGCCGCTGTTGTTCAACAGCGTGCGCGCACCCGTCAGCGACACGGCGCCCGCACCGCCCGTGCCGTTGCGGTTGCAGACGAAGAGTGTGTCGACCTGCGTGTCGATACCCGGCGACATCGAGGCCGCCGGGATCGTCTCCGCGTCCGAGGTCGTGCCGAGCGCGCCGCGCAGCGTCGACGAGACGAAGAGCGCGACCGCTCCCGGGTTGCGCGGGACAAGGTCCTCGATGAGGCACTCGGGGTCCTCGTCGCCGCCCGGTCCGATGGTGAGAAGCTCGCCCTCGGCGAGCACCTGATACCGGCGGTAGGGCTCCGACGTGACCCCGACCGACCTGTGTCCGGCGGTCACGCGTTGCATTACGTGCGCTCGACCGCGTCGACCTGCCACACACGGAACGACTTGAGCGTCGCGTCGTTGTCGGCGTGGCCGGTGCCCCACTGCGTGGTCGGGATGAAGTACCAGGGCGCGCGCGTGTCGATGGTCGTGCGGTCCTGCAGGATCGTGCGGGTCACGTTCTCGCCGGTCGCCCACGCCTCCGCGTTCGAGTGGAACTCGGATTCGGTGGCTGCGCCGTCGTCCTCGAAGGTGAGCTCGCCCTCGATGATGGCGTCCTCGCCGAGGACCGGAGTCCAGACGATGGTGCCAACGATGTCGCCCGCGATGGTGGCTCCGGCGCGGATCCGCAGGGTGAGGGTGCCCGCGTTGAAGTTGGGCACGTCCCACTGTGCGCGGAAGTTGAAGACAGAGCCCGGCTTCGCGGCATGCGCCTTGACCGGTGCCCAGGTGGCCGCGGCGTGCGAGACCTCAGCGGTTGCCTCGCCGGCGGTGAGGTCGTCGCCCACGTAGTTATGTCGTCCGATGGCGCCCATGCTGCTCGCTCCTCGCTGCGGTCCTGGACCGTGTCTGGAGGCGAGGTTGCCGACGGCGCACGGGGCCGCCATTCTTTTCGGGTCAGCGCTCGGTGTGCTGCGGCTGGAAGAGCACGCCCCAGACCTTCCCGGTGCCGACGTCGAAGGTCAGCGTGATTTGCTCGAAGCCCCACGACCAGTCTGTTCCCGACCGCACGCGCAGCGAGCCGTTCGGCCCGCCGTCGACGCCACTCGTCGCGACCTCGATAGCGCCCTCGAGCGTGTTGCCGCCGGAGAGCTCCTGCCACGACAGCGTCGTCGTCGTGCCTTCGGCCGGGCATGCGAGCACCAAGTCGCACTTGCGCGGCGTGGTCTTGTCGCGCTGCGAGACCAGGGCGCGGATGTGGAACAGCTCGACGCCCGGCGGGATCGGGACGGTGATCTCGAAGTCGTCGGGGGTCTCGCTCTGCGACATCCAGAACGGGACCCAGAAGCCGGGGCCGCCCCACTCCGAGTATAGGGCGTGCAGCCACCGGTCGATGCGCTGCAGGTGCGCGATGCTCGCCGCCTCGGGGTCAACGAGCACGACCTCGGGGACCTGGTCGAGCAGCGGGATGCTGATTGGAAGGCGCGACATCAGAGGGCCTCGCTCGTGATGTCGCCGTTGAAGGTGAGCGCGGTGGCCAGGCGGCCGACGCTCGCCACGACGCCAGCGACATCGGCGTCGCGGTAGTAGGCAGCGGGCTTGCGGCGACGCCAACGACCCGAGGGATTGCGCGCGTCGTGGGCCACGCCGGCCGCGTAGAGGGCGCTGATTTCTACGGAGGCCGGTAGCGACGTGAAGCAGGCAACGTTGGCGAGGTCGCCCGCGAGCCGGTCGGCGTCGTCGTGCCCGGCAAACAGACGGAACAGCGACACCGCCGTTGCGAAGGGGCCGGCAGGGGGGCCCACGCCATCAGCAAGACAATCGCCATCGTACCAATACTGGACGCCATCCGCGAAGTCTGGGAACCCCGCGCGTGTGCAGGCAAAGACGTGATGCCAGGCGCCATCGGTGGCCTCGCCCTGGATCTCATCCGCTGTTGCGCCAGCGTCGTCAGTCAGCGGGACCGTGACTTCGCCGCCATCGAACCGCAACGCAAAGCCGGGCGATCCATCGTCGGATATCGCCCAAGCTATGAAGCCCGGGCTGTCAGCCCCGACTGCCGCCTTCACCCAGCACGACACTGCCAGCACGCCGAGGCCCGAGCCGTCGAAGGCCAGATCGCCGATCGCCGCGTCGGCATAGTCGCCCGCCGCGCCCGGCGACCGATAGAGCGCAGCCACCACCGGATAGGTCACTGGCGGCGCAGCGCGTTGCACCTGCCAGGTGTTCATCACGACGTCGCCGGCCGAGCTCGAGCGCATGTAGATCGCGCACCGCATGCCCTCGTTGAGGGATATCTGCACGACCGCCTCGTGCCACCCGGTCCCCGAGATAGCCCACACGTACGACCCGATCGTCATGCGGGCCTCGGGGTCGTCGCCGCTGAGGAGCATGCACAGCCGATAGTAGCGGCGGCCCTCGTCGCTGCCGGGCTGCAGCCAGCGTTCGACCTGCGTCCAGGTGTTGCCGCTCACTTCGTAGACCGGGCCGGCCGAGGGCGTGGCGGCGCCCCACACCGCGCGCGTGATGCCGCCCGCGAGCCCTGCCGGTCGGTCGCGAGCGATGCCGCGCAGGTTGTTGTGCGCGCGCCCGATGACCTCGCGCGGGATCGGATCGTCAGCGCCACCCCATGCCCCAAGAAAGAGCCCAACGCCCGCAGCCGTCATGTCAGTCGGGGTCGAAGGAGGCGCGTAGCCGATGACCACGCTGATGATCTGCGCGACCTGGCCGAGCGTGCTCGTGCGCAGCCAGAGCCGGGCCACGCGCGGATAGTTGTTTGACGTCGGCGTCACGAGCAACGACGTCGTAGTGTAGCTGCTCGACGTGTTGGTGTCCGTGTCGGTGTCGACCGTGCCGCCGTCGTCGACCTCGAAGGTCACCGTCGCGGTGTGCCCAGTCGTGCCGCGCCACCGGATCCGGCAGTAGACCGGGACGTTGTCCTCGTTGGCGGGCAGGTCGATCTCACAGACGACCTGGTCGCTGTCGAAGGTCGTCCCGAGCGAGCACACGACGGGCCCGAAGATCGGCGGGCCATAGTCGATATAGGCGCTGTCGGCATTCTCAAGCAGAGAGCTGGGTGGCGTCGCATTGCCAGGCAGTCCAGGGCGGAACGCGTCGGGGTCAGCGGGGAAGTAGGTCATCAGGGCCCCCAGCGGCGCGCGGCCGAGAAGAAGATGAACGCCGGCTCGATGACGGGATCGTTGGTGCCGAGCGCGCCGAGCGTCATCTGCGTGACGCCGTTGGCCACCCAGGCAGGAAGGGTGCCCGCGGTCAGCACCCAGGATGGATTGCTATCGGACTGCAGTTCGATCTGCAGGAGCTCGCCCCAAACCCCTTCGCGGCCGGGGTTGTAGAGGTAGGCCTTGATTGAGCCACCGCTCGGGACGAAGCGCGCGGCGTCGTTGCCGTCCTGGTCGGTCTCGAAGTAGGTGCCGAGCGGATCGTGAAAGCTGATGGTCGTGCCCAGGGCGAGGTAGAGCCCGTCCTCGACGAGACCCGCGCGCAGAAGCACCACGCTCGCGCGCCCGCCGACCGGTTCCCATCGCTCGCCTGCGACGCGGGCCGACAGCGACGCAGGCGCCCGCGTGCCGGTCTTCCAGTCGTAGCTCGCCCGGTGTCGCGTCTGGTCGCGCACGATGTCGCCGCCCTGCATGTTGAGCCAGGGCATCACCCGCATCGACACGGCACTCTGACCGAGGCCGCGGGCGATGCGGGAATTGGCCGCGTCACGCGCCGCCGTCTCGGACATCCCGGGCGCGCTGAAGTCCTTCGAGACCGCGCCCATGGCCTGGATCGCCGGGACGTCCTGCGGGACAACGGTGGGCAGATCGCGGGCAATGCCGGAGCGCGCGACGCGAACCTCGGTCGCCGCCTCGATGGTGTCGGGCTGGCCGGCGCCGCCCATTTCGATGTCGCTCGGCGTGAGCGTGACGAGCAGGTCGAACGTGCTCGCCGGCTTCATCGGCTCGGTGCGCACGATGGTCAGCTGATAGGCCCCGTCGGTCCCGTTCTCGACCGGTACGCGCCGCTGCGTGAGGCACAGGCCGTTCAGGGCGAGCCACCCGCCCATGAGCTCCTCGAGCGTGGCGCGCCCGTCGTTGTACGCGGCAACGCTCTGCTCGTTGAGCTCGATGCGGGCGAAGCTGGCGACGTCGATGTACGCGGCCGGGATCCCGTAGCCGAGCCCGATGCCGAGGGTGTCGTAGGTGCCGCGCGTGCCGGTGCCGCTCGACTGCAGGAGCGTGAGCAGGATCTCGGCCGGCGTGCCATCGTGGCCGGACACGAACTTGAGCTCGGCGCCGACGCCGATGTCGAGCGTCGGCGTACCCGAGACGCCGCGCTCGGTGATGTGCAGCAAGCGCACGTTGTCCTGGCCGGCTGCGCCCTGCATTGCGTCGGGCCACTCCCAGCGGATGAGCTCCTTCGCGCCGTCGATCTCGACCATGCCCACGCCGGAGCTCGGCACGGTCAGATCGGCGTAGCCCTCACCCGAGGTCTGGATGACGGGGAGCCACGAGCCCACCGGATAGGACATCACGACCGCGGGCCATCCCTCGCTGAAGTGCCAGTTGGGCTGGTTGTTCAGGCCCTTCTTTCCTTCGCGGTGTCCGGGCGTGAGCCAATAGGTTGACTCGGACACGATGAGCGAGAGCTCGGTGACGTTGAAGCCACCGCCAGCGTTGTAGGGGATCTTGACGACCAGGCTGCCCGGAACGAGGGCGCGCGCGTTGTCGCTGTTGAAGCCGGTCTCGAAGCCCGACAGCTCGACGGTCGCACCGACCGCGTAGAAGGGCAGGCCCGACAGCTCGCTGTCGAGTGCGGTCTCGAGCGTGTTTGCCCAGCCCGCGATCGTCGATGGAAACTCGTCGGAGTCGACGCGCGGGATGGTGAAGACGAAGGTGCCACCACCACCGCCCGTGTACTCGCCCTGGAACGTCACGTTGCTCTCGCGCGAGATCACGATCGGCTGCGTCGCGAAGTCCCAATACACAGCCGGGTCAGGCACGACGACCTTCACCCCGAGCTCGTACCCGACTTGTTCGGCCGGCAGCCGGCAGAGCGGCAGCGCGCGGAGGACCATGCCGAAGTCGCCCGGCTTGGGCGGCTTCTCGATCCAGCCGAGCCAGCGCACGCGATGGAAGTCCCCGCTCAACCACTCGCTGTCGAGCATGCGGCCCTCGGGCGAGAGGATGTGCATGTGCAGCTTGACGAAGCGGCGCCGCCACATTTCGGGCGTGTCAGTGATCTCGCCGAACGCGCTCGCCGACTTCGCGCGATAGTCGTAGGTGAGCCCGCTCCGCACAATGTCGCTGAAGGACGACACGCCGACCGTGCCGATCGTGAGCGTCTCGCGCCCGATGTAGGCGCGGTCGCCAGCGACCCATCCCTCGGTGCTGTCGACGGCTGCGACCGTGGCCGCGTGCCCGAAGTCGGCCGTGAGGCGCGCGCGCTTCGACGGCGTGCGGAACAGCTCGGTCGTGAGGCCGGCCGCCTCGAGATACTTCCACGCGAGGATGAAGTCGACGCCGTCACCGCGCGCGAATCCGGTGTCGCGATCCGGCTCGATGCTGAAGGCCGTCGACTCGTCGAAGATGAGCGCGGGACACGCGGACTCGTACCCGGCCGGGATCGTGGGGCTGCTCTCGGAGTCGACGCGCTTCGGCACCACCTCGGGGAAGAACTGCACGAGCCCCTCGAACTCGGCGACCAGGACGTACTTCGCGCCGGCCGAAAGCAGCTCCTCGAAAGTCCCTTCGTACATCGTCGAGAGGCCCATCACGCCACCGCCGTCGCCACGAGGAACGAGGTCCGATAGAACTGCCGCGTCGTCGGGTCGACCCACGCACCGGCCTCGAAGCCGAGGCACTGTCCGGCGATGTAGCCGGTGCCGCCCGGGGTCCAGGCCACAACGGTCCCAGCGATGTGCTGGCTCAGCGTGTAGGGCGACACGTAGACCTGTGCGCCCTCGCAGTAGCCGACCTTGACCGCCTTCACCGCGGGCGCGTCGAGCATCACGCGGAAGCGCCAGATATCGGCCTTGCCGTAGGGATCGCCATGGCCGCGGCGGAAGCTGTCGAGCTTGAAGGTGCGCTCCTTCTCGCGGTCGACCTTCTCGGTGACGCAGTCCTGCAGCGGGATCGCGAGCGGCGACACCACCCGCGACACGAACTCAGTCGCGGCCGGCAGCGTCTCGCCGCACTCGAGATCGAAACCCATAGCGGCCAAGAGGCGGTCGTCCGCAGTCAGCGTCTTTGCGACGGACCCGTAAAGCTTGACCGTGCCGAGCGCCGCGCTGTCGACCGCGCAATGCCAGTCGGGCGAGTGCCGGAACACGAGGTCATCGTCGAGGGCAGTGATCATCTCCGCGAGCGAGTGCTTGCCCGCGTTCAGTGTGCTTTGCGTGGCGTCCAGGGTGAGGTGCGAGCCGTAGGGATATCGGTAGCTCTGCGGGTAGATCCAATTCACGCCGGGTAGCCATGTCGGGTAGGCGCTCATTCGCTCACCGCCACGACCGCCACCGACAGGGTCGACTTCGTGGGGAGCAGCCCCCAAGGCTCGCGCGCGACGCCGCGCGTGCGAACGCGGGACACGACCTCGCCGCCGCAAGCGACGTCCCAGGTGTCCGCGTCGAGCGTATCGACGAGCGCGCACAGCTCCTCCTGCGTCCCCCAGAAACGGATGGTGCCGGACTCCTCCTCGATGCGCGTGCCGGTCGCGCCGGTCGTCGTGGACGGCTCGGCCTGCGTGACGCCGCCACCGCGCCCGATTGCCTCGGCGCCATTGAGCACGAGCCCGAGCGACGGCACATAGACCTCGTGTGCGCCCGCGTCGCCCACGTAGTAGTAGGCGTCGGCGTATGGGCCCGACAGAAAGCCCAGGCGCGTCAATGTGGTCCCCGTCAGTATGAGTTCGAAGGGAGCCGTGCTGGAGATCGTGACGATGCCGGCCGCGTCGATCGACCATGCCCACTCGCCGCCGCGCCGACTCCCGACCCGAACGATGCGATCGAGCACTTCGGCCACCGATGTCGTTGCCGGCGTCGTGATGGTTCGCGTAGCCGAGCCGACCGTGACCGTGACCGTGCCAGTCCAGCCGTCGCCCACGAGAGCGATGAGGCTATTGAGCGGCGCATATGGCGCCAGCTGTGCGGGACCAGCGCCGAAGAACCAGCGCGCCACCATGGTCGCGAGCGAGCGGTCGTCACCTGGTGTGAGCGACTCGAGGGTCGCCCACTCGGACCCGATCAGCGCGCCGATGCCGGGGGTGTGCGCCACGCGATCACCCCTGCGTCCAGGCGACCGAGCCGCGCAGCGTGACCGCCGTCGTCGCGGACGGGACCCAGAGCAGCGACGGCACGCTGTTGTTGTAGAGCCGCGCCTTGGCGAGCCCGAAGAAGTCCCGGGACGCGCCCGCGTTGGCGAGGGTCAGGCCGAGGGCTGCGAGCACGCGATAGGCGACGACGTGAATGGCGCCGCTGACGTACGAAGTGCCGAGCGTGATGCCCTGGATGCTCTGAACGCCGACGTCGCCGGCGGCAAGCTGGAAGGGAACGAAGGTGCCCGCCACCGCGGTCGCGGGGAACGATCCCATCGTGGCCGTGCGACTGCCCGTCGGCGTGGTGTTCGTGTACCGGAGCGTCGTGTTCGCGATCGCGCCGACGTTGCCGGTCGCGCCGCTTACCTCGAGGCCGACCATGACGCCGCGGCCGGCCGTCGCGCCGTCCGTGTCGCGTGCCGGCCAGGTCGGCGTCGTGAAGGTCTGCTCGGTCGTCGTCGTGAGCGTGAGGCCCGAGTTCTGCCAGAGCCGATCGACGAGCAAGAGGGTTCCAGCAACCGTCGCGCTCGCCTCGAGCATCGCGAGGTGAGTGTTGCCCGAGACCGGATTCGAGAACGGGATCTGCCCGGCGTAGGTCGTGAGCGCGGCGCCGTTCACGCCTGGCGAGGGGGCGACCGCGGCGCCCGGCATGCCTGCGGTATAGAAGAACGAGTGCATGACGCCGATCGCTTCCATGGTCGCGCCGACCTTGAGGAACTGCTCCGGGTTCTGCATGCCCGCGAGGGCGAGATCGAGTGTGGTGATCGCCATGGTCAGTACCCCGTGTTCTGCATGCCGGTGCCGTTGAGGGACCGATCGGCGTTCGCGCCGGCGCGCGCGACGTCGGCGCCGAGCCCGAAGATGATCCCCTGCCCGTAGTGGTGGATGACCTGGATCCGCTGGTCCTCCTGCCGTGAGCTCACCTGGCGCTGGCCGAAGTTGCCCTGGATCACGTTGCTCTGTGCGTTGCCCGCGCCGCGGCCACTGCCGCCACCCGCAGCTGCGCCCTTGCCGCCGCCCTGCGCCGCGAGCGCGAAGAACGACGAGGCGGCGCTCGCGTGCCCGATGCCGGCCGGGATGTTCCCGCTCGCGAACGACGCGATGCTGGCCGCGGTCTCGAAGCCCCCTTCGACGAGCGCCTGCGCGCGACGGTCGGAGATCGCTTGCGCGACCTGCGCGCCGATGGTCCCGATGGTGCCGGCGATCGCGTCGCCGAGCGCGGTCTGCCCGCGGGTGTAGCTGGCCCAGATCCCGGCGGTCTCGCGGATGGTCGAGCCGAGCCCGACGAGCCGGCCGGAGAGTGCCGCGAGCGGGGCGTCGGCGCGGGCGGCGGCCTCACCCAGGCCCTCGATCGACTTGGCGCGGGCGTCGAGGTCCTGGGTGCGAGCCTCCTTCGACTCCTTGAGCTTCTCCTCGCTCTGCTTGCGACGCTCGGCGATCCGCTTCTGCGCGGTCTGCTCGGCCTCCTCGCGCGTCTTTGTCTCGGCGGCGGCGACGCGCTCGTTCTCCTCGCGGATCGCCGTCATCAGCTCGAGGTCGGTCATCTGGAGCTTGAGCTGCCGCTCGGTGTCGCTCAGCTTCTTGGCGCGGTACTCGCGCTCGATGATGCTGCGATCGATCGCGATGCTTGAGAGCTTGCGCTCGTAGTCGGACTCGGCCTCGAAGCCGGCTCGCGCCTTCGCCAGTTGGTCCGCCAGGGCCTGCTCGCGGTCTCGTCGATCTGCCGCCATCGACGCGCCGCGCTTCCCGGCCGCCTCGCGCTCGGCGTCTGACTTCTTCTTCTCGGCCTCCATGCGCTTGCGCGCCTCGTCCGAGGTTTCGCTCTTGAACGGGTCCCAGCTGACCTTGTCGAACGCCTTCGCAAGCGCATCGCCGACACCGCCCGCGAACTTCTCAGCGGACGCGAGACTGCCGCTCAGATCGGCGGCCATGTTCTTTGCCATTTGCAGCGGCCAATTCGCGCGCTCCTGTGCATCGGCGATGAGCGCAAGCGCCTTCTCTTCTGCCAGGCGCGTGCGGAGCAGCTTGTCTGCAAGCGGGTTCATCTCGCGCTGCAGGGCCAGCATCTCAGTCTCGATCGTGTATCGCGCGCTCGCGCTCAGGGTTCCCTTCGCGCTGTCGCGAGCGATATCGGCCTGGTACTTCGCGATCCGGGTATTGAGATTCAAGACCGCGCTGTCGCGCTCCGAGGCTGCGGCGTGGAACTCGAGGTAGAGATCCGTCAGCTTCTTGAGATCGTCACCCGCCTCCGCGATCTTCTTCGCGTCTTCACTCAGCAGGCCGAGCTCGAAGTCTCGCCCCTTCTGCTCGAAGTCCGCCAGAAGCTCGTTGAATCGCTCTTGCGTGGCCTTGATTGGCTCGAGCATGTCCTTGTAGGAGTTGAGCCCAGAGGCCAGCTCAATCACGCCGCTGACCGCGCCAGCGGCGGCGCCGATGAAGCCTCCGATCCCGAGCACCTTGTTGAGGAAGCCCTGCTCTTTGGCGGCGCCCTCTACTGCCTCCCTTACCTTGTCGAAGCCGCTGGACTCCTCGGCTGCGGCTGCGCGCGCAGCGGTGACGGCCTTGCGCCGCTCCTCGGCCATGGCCGTCAACTTCTCCTGCTTATTGCGGATGAAGAGGGACTCGACCTCAGCGTTGGTGCGCGCCTCCTTCTGCATCTTCCGGAGCGACTCGGTGTTGCGGTCCACCTCGCCCCGGAAGCTCTTGAGCGTGGCGCTCGCGCGGTCCTGCGCCTCGGCCACGACCCGCAGTGCGACCTCAGTCATGGCCGTCCCCCATTCGCGATATGCGGTAGGCATGCGCGTCGGCCGCGTCGCGCGCCTCGCGCAGCGTCATCAGCGCGTTGAGCGCACACGCGGTGATCGCGTTCGGGTCGACCGGGAAGTGCCGGTGCAGCCGCTCGAGCTCGAGGATCTCCGGAAGGGCCTCGTCGTCGAGCAGCGCGCGCACCGGGCACGTCGGCCAGTCCACGCGCTGAAAGGTCATCTTGTGCTCGGCGCACTTCTTCGGGTCTTGGCCGCAGTGGTCGAATGACTGCGCGGCGCATGGCAGCCCCCCGAGCGTTGCGAGGATGGGCAGCCACGGCACCAGCCTCACCCTGCGAAGACGAAAGGGTCGTGGAGACCTGCCGACTCGTTGAAGATGGGCTCGCCGAGCTGCTCGCGGCGCTTGAGCGGGAGCGTGTCGAGCCAGGCCCCCACAGCATCGGGCGTGCGCGCGTCGAGGCCTGGACCCACGACGCTCATCGTGCCGTAGACGCCCGCCATGTAGTGCGCGTGGCAGAGCTCTTTGAGGCCCAAGTGCGCGATGCCTCCGCTGCAGGCCTTCTGATCAGGAGTCGAGAGCAGGCGGACGGTGATGACGACGGCCTCGGGCCCGACCGACTCGACCTTGTCCAGGCGCACGAGGCGCGCGGGCTTCGGGCTCTCGCGCACGGGCGGCACGCCCCTCGCGACCTCGTCGTCGGTCTGCGGGAGATTGCGCAGCGTGACCGCGGGATCGTCGCTGAAGACGGTCGCGACGTGGGTCTTGGTGTTGACGGTAAAGAAGCTCACGAGGGACCCCGGCTGTTAGAGGAGGGCGACGCGACGGCAGCTGTTGGCGGCGTTCGCGCCGGCCGTCTCCACCGCCGTCGGGCGGGTGCCGTACTTGGTCTTCCGGACGGCGAAGCCCGAAGCGTCCTCGTCTTCCCAGACCGCCAGGACCTGGTAGGTCGGGAAGAACATCGAGATCGCGCGCCCCGGGATCGTGCAGAAGTCGATCTGCATGCCGGTCGCGACCTCGGTGCCGGGCAGGTTCTGGCCCGTGCCGTAGGCGGTGAGGAGCTCGGTGATCGTGATCGTGCAGTCGCGGTCGACGCAGATGAACTTGGCGAAGGCGTCCGTCTGCCCGAGGCCGCTCACGGCCTGCATGTCGGCCGTGAACTCGATCTCGACCTTCGGGAAGATCGTGGCCGCGCCCGCGTACTTCACGCGCGCGCCGTTGGCCCCGAAGAGCGCGGGGAGCTCGGGGTACTGGACCGTGTACGGCGCCACCGTCCAGGTGCCGGCGGGCGACCAGTAGCCGGCCAGGATCCCGTAGCTCGACTGCGGCTGCTTGCCGGCCTCGAGCGTGAACTTCGCCGAGTTGCACACGGCGTCGCGGAGACGGATCGCGGCGGCGCCGTCCGACTGCCCGAGCAACGTCTGCACGGTGAAGGGCGTCGGCTGCGTGAGGCTGTCCCAGCACACGCGACCGCCGTAGGTCTTCGGCGTGCCGGTCGGGTCCACGGCAGCGGCCATCGTGAACCATGGCGTGAACACGTCAGGGCTCGATGCGATGTCGATCGTCTTGCCCCACACGATCTCGCGCGCGCCGCCGACCAGCGTGGCGATCATCGCCATGCCGGCCCACGTCGTCGCAAGCGTGGTGTCGGTGAACTTGATGGCGCTCGTGGTCTGGCCGGAGGCCGAGAGCAGGCCCGAGGTGTAGCCGATCGCCGCCTGCGCACCCATGAGGGATGCGAGCAGGATCGCCTCGGGATAGTCGGACGGGTTCGCGGCCGGCGTGGTGAGCGACGGGCCCTGCGGGATGTGCTCGATCGTGGTCGTCGCGCCCTGGCGCGAGCCCGGCTCGATCGGGAACGAGTGCCACCCGCCGCGGAAGCTCTCGGACTTGAGCGCCTCCATCACGACCTTCGGGAGGTTGGTCTTTGCCGAGATCAGGTCCGCGGCTGCGAACGAGGTCTCTTCGGTGCCCCAGCCGCTGGCCTGCGTCTTGACGAAGACCTTACCGATGTTGGTCGGAAACCCCATCTCAAACCCCCGTCAGCGCGTACTCGACGCGCTGGTCCATCGTGCACTCGATGCCGACGCCGCTACGGGCGGGGCCGACAATCCACGACCCGCAGATGACGGCGAAGCAGGAGCCGTCAGCGATCCAGGTGTTGGAGTTCTCGAAGAGCGCGACGAAGCGCTCGCCGTCCTGGCGCACCTGCTTGTCAACCCCGGGCGCCATGTCGTAGCGGACGACGAACTGGTGCCCGGCCGCGATTTGCCTGTCCGCGAAGCCCTTGCTCGGGTCGACATGGACGGGCCGCCAGAAGAACGAGCGATGCGGCGAGATCTCGCGCTCGCCGTCGTCGAAGGTGAACCCGTCGTCGGTCGACCCCTTCGTGTCAGGAGCCAGGGCGATGACGCGCGTCTTCGCCTGGTCGATCCAGTCGTCGATGCGCATGTCACTCCCTCACGATGATGGCGGTCTGGATCCCGACGACCTCGGTCTTGTCGACCGTCTTGTTCTCGTTCCGGTCGACCCAGGCGCCACCGATTGCCTTGCTCACGCGCGCCGGCATCTCGGCGATGAGCTGCTCGCGGTAACGGTTGGGGTCGAGGTCCTTGGGGCCGACGCCGTACTCGAGAAGGCGGATCTTCGCGGCGGTGACACCGGCCTCGACGAACGCGCCGTGATTGCCGACGAGGTGCGGGAAGACCTCGCGTGACTGGAGCTCCTCGCGGACCTCGAAGCTCGCCTGCTCCGCGAGCTTGCGCCAGAAGCCGTAGCTCCTGTTGAGCGCCCACCCAGGGCTGAGGTCTTGCGCGAGCGCGCGCATGTCGTCGGCCGTCACGGGCTCGCGGAACTTCTGCGCAACGACGGCCGCCATCTCGATGTAGCGGCGCAGCGCGCCGTCTTCCTCGGTCACGTCCCAGTAGAGTTTCCACTGCGTCCCGCGTGTCGCGAGCTTCGCGGCCGGGATGGTGGCCGTCATCACCAGGCCCTTGATGGTGTCGCCCACGCGCGGCGTGCCCGGAGGCGCCGACAGGAAGGTGACGACGAGGCCATTGATCTGCGCCGGGCGCACCTTCGCCCGCCAGCCGTCCTGGCTCTCGTACCAGGCATCGGCCCACACCCGCAGGCCGGTCACGACGTCGAGGGTGAGGACATCGGGGGAGCTCCCGACCGCCGTCACGGCCGAGAGCACTACCGAAGGGGTCGCCGCGCCAGAGTGCGCGGCGGTCGTCGACTCAGGAGGAACGAGCGAGACCGTTGCCGCTGTGCCCCTCACGTCGGGGGCGAACGTCACGACCTGGTCGACGTTCTCCTGGAGTTCGACGAACACCGCGTCGCATCAGCTGACGGAGAGCGCCACGACGTTGTCGCAGACACCCTTGTCGGAGAAGGCCAGCGCGCCGTGGATGTTGATCTTGCGCTGCTCGTTGTTCTCGCCCGTGACCGGGCGCATCTGCCAGCGCTTGCGGATCCAGCCGAGGAACGGCCGGCGACCCGGCGTGCGGGCACCCATGATGAACTTGTCCTCGGCGAGGTACGGGTTCTTGATGAACACCGGCACCTCGTCCGCGAGCACGTTCGCCTGGAGCTGGCCGCTCGTGAACTGCGAGCGGTAGATCTGGTTGACGAGGTCGCGGTTCGCCGCGGTCGGGTTGTACTCGAGGAACGTGCCGCCGAAGGCCGCGTTGCGCTTGTAGCCCTCGAAGCTCGGCCACGTCTCGAGCGTCGCGTGCATCGCATTGAACGCGGCGCGGTCGGCGCCGCTGTTGATGCGGTTCGCGCGGGTCGTGCCGCTGCGGGTGGCGTGCGTGGTCGAGAACAGCGGCTTGCCGCCGTGCACGCTCGGGATGGTGAAGCCCTGCGCCTTGGCCGCGGCGGCGGTGAGAATCGCGGTCTCCGCGACGCCCTCGCCGATCTGGTAGTACGCGTCCTGCACGAGGGTCGGGATCTCCTCTTCCTCGTACGGCGAGAGGATCACCTGCAGACCGAAGATCGTGTAGGTCATCAGCTGCGGGTCGAGGGCGTCGGCTTCCGACGTCGGCAGGTTGCTCTTGCCGTCCCACTCCTGCAGGCGGGTGTCGAGGGTCCACGGCGCCTTCCGGATGGCCGCGACGTTCGTGTCGAAGCGGAAGTCGAACGTGTCCTCGTAGCTCGGATCGATGACGCCCGCGCCGGCGAAGAAGCTCATCAGCGCGGTGTCGAGAACGTTGGTTGTGCTGAACTGCTCGGTCGCCATGAAGGCCTCACTCAGACGGCGCGTTGCACCGCATCGATGTCACGCTTGAAGCTGTCTTCGTTCCCGCGCGACGTGTGGATGGTGGCGTGCACCGACGACTTCCCGAACCGCTCCTTGAAGCTGTCGGTGATGTGGTTCACGCGCTGCTTCGCGAACGAAGCGTCGAAGGTCCCGCGCCACTTGAGGTGCTCCTGGCGCTCCTCTTCGAGCATCAGCGCGTGCACCTGGGGCGGGCACATGATGTTGATGCCCTTGTCGCCATCCTCGGCGAAGCGGACGTTGTGAACGTCGCGCGGGCACTTCTTGAACCCCTCGTTGAGGAGCTTGCCGCAGCGGTCCTGCGCGGTCTGATTGCTCACGAGGCCGAGGCGCAGGAAGTACCAGTGCTGGTACTCGGGCGGCACGTTGAGCCACGCGTCTTCCTGCTGCTCGAAGTACGTCTGCCGGACCTCGATGCGGTCGAGGCGCTGCCTCACCAGTGCCTCTTCCTCGCGCCGCTGCGCGTCGGTCAGCACGGCCGAGGCGGGATCGATGAGGCCGGCCTCGCGAACGCGAGCGAGCTCGGCGCGAAGGCGGTCGTTCTCGAGGCGCAACGCGTCGTCAGCGGCCGATGGCGACACGACGGTCGGGGCCACGGTCTCGGTCGCGACGGGCGCGGCGACGACGGGCGCGACTGCGGTATCAGCGGAGGTGATGGGCTTCGGAGGCGCCATGGTCAGCGCCCTCCGCGGGCGTTCATGGACCCTCCGCGGGCGTTCATGGACGCGTGCGCATGGCGCAGCGCGTCGGGCCCGAAGATCGAGCTGGTCTTGAGGCGCTCCGGCAGCTTCGCCGCCATGTCCTCGGACGTGGCCCGGGGCGCCTCGACGGCGGCCGGGTACCAGTCCTGGCGCGCCTGCCTCCATGCGCCGAGCGCGGTTTCGCCCTCGGGGGTGCGCGGGTCGACCTTGGGCAGCATCAGGTCGAGGTCGGCGTCCGACATCTGGACCGACATGCCCGAGCGCACGATCTCCCGGCGCTTCTTCGCGAGCTCGTCGGCGGTGAATCTCTGCGCGGCCGCGAGTGCCGCCTTGAGTTCCGCGTTGAGGCGGGCGTTCTCGTCGGAGAGCGCAGCCGATGCGGCGGGCTGAGCGGGCTGCTGTTGCGCGGCGGGCTGGGCGACGGTGGCGGCCTGGGTCGTCCCGGCAGCGCCGGCAACCGGAGCCGCTGCGGTGGTCGTGGTCGCCTGCGTCGTGGTCGTGCCTGCCGCGGGTGCCGCTGCAGCTGCGGTCGCGCCTGCTGCGCCGGTCCCGCCATCGCCTTCCGGCGCCATCTTCAACCACTGCCACCCGAAGAGCCGCATACCCACCGCCACCTAGAAGAGCCGACGTCCTTTGAGCGGCCCCGCGCCAGGCGAGGTGCTCTGTTCGCCGACGAGGATGCGTGCGCGCGCTACGGCCGCCATTCTTTTCTCAAGGTCGGCAAGCTCCGCTTGGGACGGCTCGACGGGGGACAATCGCTCGCGGGCGAAGAGGAGGGATGCGACGCGCGCGTTGGTCACGTCGGCGGGCCCGTATGGCGTGATGTGCTTCGTGCGCGGGTACGAGATCACCGCGACGTTCTTGCCCTGGTAGGTGTCGCGCAAGGAGTTGCGAAGCGCCGACGTCATCACGAAGCGCTTGTTGGGCGGGCGCGGTAGGCCGACCGCCTCGCGGTACGCGGAGCGACTCGGATAGGCCGCGCGCAAGCCGTCGCGGCTGCGATTGATGCGGTTCTTCTCGGGCTGCGGCATGCCCGGACTGGTCCAGTAGAGCGGACCGTCCGGAGGCTCGACGACGTACCGCGACCATGGCTGCATGTCGGCGTCGAGGCCGCGGTCGTGGACGCGCACTCGCATCTGCTCGACCAGGTCGGGGATCACCTCGCGCAGCGGCACGAGCTCGTCGGGGACCTGCAGGACGAGCCGGCTATCGAGGCGCAGCTGGAACGAGACGTTCACGGCTGAACGGGCGGCGGCTTCGGGGCCGCGGCGGCGGGCGCCTCTTCCTTTGCCGGCTCGAACGTCTTGAGCGCGCCGAGCATCTTGTCGACCTGCGTGGGGTCGATCGGGAAGCTGGCGAGGATGACCTCGCGCGCCGCCGCGGCGGGCAGCTTGCGCTCGGCGACCAGCGCGATCGCTTCGAGCAGGGCCGTGACCTGTGCGCCGTTGAGCGCGGTCTTCGCGACGTCCTCGGTTGCGCCACCCGTCGCCAACGCCGGCGGCTTCGCGGGCTGTCCGGCCGCCGCGCCCTGTACGACCTGCGCCGGCGGCTTCGCGGATGCTGCATCGGCCGAGTCGCTTGGCGTCGCCGGCATGCCCGCGCCCGCGCTCAGGCCTGGCGGCTGCGGCATGTACCCGATCTGCGCGACGGTCTTCTTCCGGTTCTCGTCGATCTCCGTCTCGACATCCGCGATCGAGCGGGTGCCCTTCTCGAAGCGCACGAGCTCGCTCGCCGGCGTGCCCCAGCCGAGCGCGATGCGCCAACCGGCCTCCTGCATCTTGTGCAGCGGGTCGCGGGGCGCTTCGCGGCGCGGGAAGTCGACCTCGACGATGCAGTCGGGCAACGAGTCGATGCCGCCATTGAAGGCGCGGTAGTAGGCGCGCGTGAGGTCGTACGCGCGCTGCTCTGCGACTGCGCAGGTGTCGACGAGCACGCGACGCTTCTCGTCGCGGTCCCAGAGCGCAACCTCTTTCGCGAGCGCGGTGATCGAGCCGTCCTTGAATAGCGCGTCGGCGTTGACGGTATTGGTCGCGAGCGCCATCGCGAGATAGCTCTCGGCCGTCTCGCGCATGCCCTCGAAGTCCGCGCCCGGGCTCTTCGCGTCGAGCTTCGCGCCCTGCGGCGTGAGGGCGATGCGCTTCGGGCCCATCTTCACGACGGCGGCCTGCTCGGGCGTCATGCCCTCGCCGATCCACTGCCCGTGCCCCTGCATGTGCACGACGTCCGCCATGTCGGTCTGGCCGAGGTCGACGGCGCGATTCTGCGCGAGCAGCACCTGGCGCGTGCGGGCCCAGAACTCGCCGGGGCGGGCGGCGGGCTGGCGACGAATGACGACGGCGGGGATGTCGTCGATCCAACCCTTGGCCGGCATCGGCCAGATCGGCTTGCCGCGAAGGTTGCCGTCGTGGACCTGGTCCCAGACCGCGCCCTCCTTCGTGAAGCGCGCGATGCCGTACTTCGGCATCCCGATCCGGGCCTCGTACGAGCCCTTGACGGGGTAGGACATCCACCACTGCGCAACGTCCTGCTCTTCGGACGTCTCGGGCATGTCGCCCAGGTCGACGGCCTGCGTGTGCACCGGCATCGACATCCAGCGCACGCCGAGGAACTTCTTGTTTCGGACGAGCGGACGCAGCCATGCCGTGCCGTTGCCGCACACGATGGCCTCTTCGGTCGTCGACTGGAACGCCGCGCGGTGCCCGGACTCGCGCCGGATCCGCAGGTTGATCGCGGCCTGCTCGTCGGAGACATACTTGCCGGTCGCGCGATGGCGATACCGGATCCGCGCGTCCTGGGGATAGAGCGTCGCGTGCTGCTCGGCGAGCCACTCGACGAAGCCCACCGGACGCAGCACGTACTCGGCCCACGAGTTTCGGAACGTCTCGCGGAGGAACTGCAGCGAGTCCTCGACACTCCCGCGAAGGATGCTGTAGAGGGCGCGCGAGTCGTCACGCCAGGCGTCGCTTCCGCCGTGGTAGGCGTCGGGCGAGATCCCGATCTCGACGGCGAGGGACTGCGGGTAGCTCTGCTGCTGTGCACTCACGCGAGACAGGATGCACAGGCCCCGCGTGGCTTCCCTTCTTTCGGGGTCAGCCCGGCTTGGGCTGGGGCTTTGGCAGTCCGAGCCAGATCCCGTCCGGGTCGTCGGCGAACATGCGCGGGTCGCTGCCGGGTGGCGCATCCTTCCAGCCGGTCGCCCGCAGGCTCTTGGCGACGTTCTCGGCCTTGGGGTCGCCGCGCTTGCCGGCTCGCTTCACGCGCTCGAAGTCGCTCATAGAGGCCTCCGCGTGAAAACGTCCCGCGTCATCGCCTTGGCGATCTCGGCTTTGATGTCGCCGATCAGCTCGGCCCGAGTCTCGGCGTCTATCGAGGCGAGCAGGTCATCGAACCCGCCGCGAGCGCGCAGGCCCTCAATGATGGCGGCGGCTGCCTCGCCCGCTGCCGCGTCGACCTTGGCGGCGTCGCGGTCGCAGGTCGGGCAATAGGTTGGATCCCAGCACGTCCCGCAGCTCATCGCCGGCTCACGATCCCGTCGGGCACCGCATCGGGCAGGTTGTCCCACTCGTCGCGGATGTCGGGCAACGGCGGTGGGGCCATGCGGGCGAGCAGCTCGGCGCGCGCGGCCTCGCGCTTCGCCGGAACGCCCGAGCGCTCGGCGATGCGGGTGAGCTTGGCACTCGACGTGCGCTTCGCCCTTGCAGCCAGGCGCCCGCGCTCGAGCCGGCAACCAAAGTCGGCGGTGAGGTGCGGGTTGTCCGGCGAGGACTCCGGCGTGGGAGCGCCGCGATAGAAGCCTTTTGCCTTGAGCACCTCGAGCCCCTCGGCCACCTTTCGTGCTGTCTCGGTCTTGCCCGTTCGCATGCCAGCGACGACGAAGCGGCTCGTCGCGTCCTTCACCTCTGACCATCCCATCGCGTCACCTCACCTACCGGCTAGCATACCTCACCGACGCGCCCAACGATCCGCCTCCTGCAACCGCAGGTCGTTGAACCGCGTGTTCGCGAAGTGCACCGTCGCCGCCACCGCGCTCGGCTGGCCGAACGCGCGAGCCCAATACGTGAGCGCGTCGAACCCGTGCTCGCGATACTTGTCCTCGTCCGGCCAGGGCAGAAGGATGCCATGACTCTGGGCCCACTTCCGCCCGATCAGGCACTCGTGGATCCCACGCTTGCCGCCCTTGTCGATGAGGCTCTTCGCGATGCGGATGAGCGGCGGCCCGAAGAGCGGGTCGATGAGCGCGCGCAGCGCCTCGATGCCGTACGCCTTGGCCTGCTCGGCCCGGCTCTCCATCTTGACGATCTGCGCCCTGGGGAACAGGCGTGCGACCTTCGCGATCATCTCGGGGTCTTCACGGTCGACGGCGATGCGGGCAGGCGGGCGTCCGAATCCCTCCTTGCTCGCCATCTGCGCCAGCACCGCGAGCTGGCGCTCTTCGCTGACCTGGTCCTCGCAGTACTGCCCGATCATCACCGCGTCGCGCTCTTTCGGGCGCGGCTGGATCCAGCCGAAGAACGGGTAGAGGTAGCCCCAGTCGCACATCAGGTCGTAGGGCAGCGAGGGGTCGTACGCGTAATCGATCCCGTGCCGCTCGGCCGAATACTCCGGGAGCACCGTCACCGAGCTCGCCGACGGATAGCCGAGCACCTCCTCTTCGAAGCGGCGCCGCGAGTAGCCCTGCAGGCCCGCGAAGAAGTCGGCGGTGAGGCGCGGATTGGCGAAGCTCGAGACGCGATCGAACCACCACGTCGACAGCTTCGCGTCGAGGTCGGCCTCGCCGCTCGCCTGCTGCCGCGCGGCGATCCGCATCTGGTTCCAGTAATCGAGGATCCCGCCCGACAGACCGCGCGGCGTGGTCGTCACCGACAACTGGCGCACGAAGCAATCGCGCGCGCGGATGCGGCCGAGCAGCGTGGTCAGCACGTTCATCGGGTCGCGGACGTACTCGCCCTCATCGAGCCCGACCGAGCAGTACTCGGTGCCGCGCTGGTTCTGGATCTTCTCGGCGCTGCGGAAGTAGACCTGCCCGCCGCAGTACAGGTCCGCGCGCAGGATCGACTTGTTGATGCGGCGGAGGATCGGATAGCCCGCGTCCGCGTACGCATCCATGATCGCCTCCCAGCGATCCATGAGGATATCGCGCGCCTGGTCGTACGTCGGCGCGATCATCAGGTGCCGCGTGCCGGGGTTGACGACGTGCAGCATCGCGCACTCGTGCACGAGCCAGTGCGTCTTCCCGACGCCGATCCCGCAGCTCAGGAGCTTGTTCGTGCGCGGCCCTTCGAAGCTCTCGACCAGGTGCGCTTGCTGCTGCCACGGGTCGGGCGCGTAGCCGGTCGCGGCGCAGTGGAACTGCAGCCACGCGGCGCGGTCCCGGCTCGCTCCGAGCTGCGCGCGCAAGAGGGTGAGGTGCTGCCACCGCTCGCCGGGCATCGGCGCGAGGGGCCGACCCCAGCGATAGACCTCCGGCTCGTCGGCGCGCCGCATTGCCTCGACCCACCGCGTATAGGGGCCGAACGACGCGAGGTCTGTAGTGACGGGGTCGGCGTACGCCTGGGGGATCAGTGATAGCGCTCCGGCAGCTCAGCCTCGGTCGGACGCGCGTCGACCTCGCGGCCTGGGTCCGGCTTCTTGAGCGGCTCGATGTTCCGCATGCCCTCGGGCACCATCACCTTCGGGTCCAGCTTCTTCTTGAGGCCGGCCTTGTCGAGCAGGCGCACGAGGTTCTTCCGCGACTGCATGAAGGTGTTCTGCAAGAGCGCCTTGGTCTTGCCGCGCGCCTTGTTCGCGTCGCCCTGCAGCTCGAGTCCGACGGCGAGCTCGAGCGTGATGAGGTCCTCGCGGGAGAACCCCGTCGCGCGCGCCGAGTCGACGAGCGCCTGCGTCTCGGGGGAGAACCTGGAGCGCAGCGAAGCCCATGCGTCCTCGGGTGGTGGCGGCTGGAACTCCTCGGGCAGATCGAGATCGACAGGGGCGGGCTCGACAGCGGGCACCGGACGCGCCCGGGGCTTCCGCTTGGGCTTCGTCTTGGCCCGGCCCTTGCCCTTCGCCTCGGTCTTTGGCTTGGCCTTCGACTTCACGGGAGCCGGCGCGGCCTTCGTCGCGCCGGCTCGCGGTCGCAGTCCGACGGCAGGCGCGGGACCGTGCTTGCGCTCCGCTTCCCGCTCCTGATCCGCCGCTCGAGACTGCTTGACCACGCTGCTCCGCTCTCAAAACTGGGGGGTAAAAACCGAGAGCATGTTTAGGGCAGGTCCCC
>ERZ869921.482-NODE-482-length-24487-cov-5.703258_pt1 | contig 24487 bp, 27 predicted proteins | sample MGYA00579310_ERZ869921 | MGnify/ENA primary metagenome ERZ869921 (study PRJEB32216, sample SAMN09231816) | wastewater metagenome | place: USA: Maryland | collected 2016-06-21 | study: EMG produced TPA metagenomics assembly of the PRJNA472060 data set (Reclaimed... | reverse complement strand
CCCGGCGACCCCAGCAGGCAGGAAGACTGGGAGCGCGTGATCACCACCTACCGCCGCCGCCCAGTGCGCAATGCGTATGGCGTGGACCTCAAAGTCAGCATGACCGCCATTGACTCCGGTGACGGCGTCACGGTGCATGAGGCCTACAAATACGCCCGCAAATACCGGCACGACGACGTCATGGTCATCAAGGGTTACAGCCAGCCCAACAAGCCGATCCTTGGCAGGCCAAGCAAGCAAGACGTGCGCAACGACAACGGCGCGATGGACAAAAACGGCGTCGACCTCTGGATGGTCGGCACCGACACGGCCAAGAGCGCCTTGTTTGCCCGCCTCGATGGCGACCTGATGCACGAGCAATTCATAGACCGCATGGTCCGCTACAGCGCAGAGCTGCCCGCCACTTTCTTTGAAGGTGTCGCCAGCGAGTTCTACGACGCGGACACCGGCAAGTGGGTCAAGCGCCCCGGCAAACGCAACGAACCCTTGGACACCTGGGGCTACGCCTACGCCGCCGCGCACCACCCGCGCATCGCCATCCACACCGCCCGGTCAGCCGACTGGGACGAGTTGGAAAAGATGCTGGAGCCCCGCGTCCACGACATGTTTGCCCAACCCCTGCCCGCAACGGCAGACGTTGAGCAAGCCACCCAACCCACCCCCGAAGTGCAGACATCTGCACCCGGGGCCATTGACCACACCAGCACCGACACCGCAACGGACCCCACCACAGACCCCGACACCGACGAAGCCGCCAGCGCACCACCAGCGCAGGCCGCTCGACGCGACGACGACTGGGTGCCCGACATGCGCGACGACTGGAACTGAAAGACACCACCATGGCCGGATTTACCGTCACCCAACTCGAAGCGATTGAAAAAGCCATCGCCAGCGGCACGCTCACAGTGCGCTACGACGGCAAAGAGATCCAGTACCAGGACATGTCCTCGCTCATGAACGCCCGCAACTTGATCCGCGATGAGCTGATCGCCAATGGCGTGCTGGCCAGCAGCGGCGGCAACGCACGCGGCATGTCTACCGTGGCCGAATTCAGCCGGGACTGAACTCCATGCAAGACCACCGCATCGCCCCCAACAATGTCCTGGAGCGCGGCATCGCTGCAGCCTTCCCCGGCTGGGCGCTCAAGCGCTCCATCAGCCGCATGGGCTTGGAGCACGCCCGCAGCTACGACGCCGCCAAAGTAGGCCGCCGCACCAGCGGCTGGACAGCCAACGGCGGCAGCGCCAACGCCGAGCTGGGCGAAGGCCTCAGCCGCATCCGCAACCGCGCCCGCGATACCATCCGCAACAACGAGTACGCCAAGCGCGCCGTGGGGGTGTACGGCTCCAACGTGGTGGGCTACGGCATCAGCATCGTCCCCGCCAGCAAGACCGAGCAAGCCAGCTGGCAGGCCTGGGGCAACAGCCTCGACTGCGATGCCGATGGCACCTGCAACCTTGCAGGCTTGGTTCGGCTGATCGTCACCGAGCGCTTCGGCGCTGGCGAAGTGCTGATCCGTCGCCGGTGGCGCAAAGCCTCAGACGGCTACGCCATCCCCTTGCAGATCCAAGTGCTCGAAGCCGACCACCTGGACGAACACAAAACCGGCCCACTGGCCAACGGCAACTACTGCATCTTGGGCAAAGAGTACGACCAGCTGGGCACCTGCGTGGCCTACTGGATCTTCCCTGAGCACCCCGGCGAAGTCACCGGCTGGCGGTCGAGCAGCTTGGTCAGCCGCCGCGTGCCTGCGAGCGAAATCATCCACTACTACCGCCGCGACCGGCCAAGCGCCGTGCGCGGTGTGAGCGAGCTGGCAGTCAGCCTCATGCGGTACCGCGACCTCGCCGACTGGCATGACGCTGAGCTGGTGCGCAAGAAAATGGAAGCCTGCGTGATGGCCATCATCAGCAGCGACAAGCCCGACAAAGCACTGGGCTTGGCCAGCACCAACGGCGTCGAGAAAATGCGCCCCGGCCTGATCGCCCGCATCGGCAACAGCGAACAAGTGACCTTCAACAACCCATCGGCCAGTGGTGCCGGTGGGGAGTTTTCCCGCTTCGAGCTGCACGCCCTCGCTGTCGGCTCCGGCATCACATATGCCCAGCTCACCGGCGACATGAGCCAAGCCAACTTTGCCAGCAACCGCATGGGCCTGATCGAATTCAGAGGCCTCATCGAGCAAGAGCAATGGCTGCACCTGGTGCCCCAAGTGCTGCAACCCATCCGCAAGTGGTACCGCGAAGCCGCTGCCCTTGCTGGCGTGCAGCTGGGTGACCAAGCGCTCGACGCCTACACCATGCCCGCGAAGCCGCAAGTCGACCCACTCAAAGACGCCCTGACCGCCAAAGAAACCATCCGTGGTGGCGGCATGACCTTGAGCGAATGGCTGCGCGAAAAAGGCACCACGCTCGACGCGTACATCGCCGAGCGAACCGCCGAGCTGGCCAAGCTGCAAAAGGCGGGGCTGGTGCTCGACACCGACGCCGCCACCAGCGAACTGGGCCTGACCGGCGCAGACATGCTCAAGCACACGCCTGACGCCTGACCCCACAAGGAAGAAAAATGGAACGACTACTGGCCAGCAAAGAGGGCACAGACAACGGCGAGCTGGTTTACCTCAAAGCCACCGCAGATGGGCGGCTCAAGGTGGACGGCATCGGCATTTCAGTTGATGCCCTCACGCAAGAGCAGCTGCTCGAAAGTGGAATGGGCACAGCGCTCAACCAGCTCACCATGATTGGCTACCTCGCCGATCTGTCGGACGGCAACGACAAATGGGCAGCCTACAAACTGGTGCAAACCGAAGACCTCGGCGAAGGCACCAAATACCTGCTCAAAAGCGACGGCACCAACTGGCTCTTGATCCGCAAGACCTACGCCGACACCGCCTCTGAATTTGGCTATGCCACGGCAGTCAACAACACCAGCGTGACCACGCTGTCCGCAGCCTGGGCTGCACGCACCACCCTGACCTACGGCACGCCAGCCCCTTGAGCGTGCCGCCTACCAGACCTCCCACCCCTTGAAAGACCATCATGATTGAACCCGTATCCCCAACCGTAGGAGGCGCAGCCAGCGTCGGCTTTTTGGCGCTGCTCGTCGGCGCATTTGGCCCCGTGGCCGCCGACGTGATGCTGGTGGTCATCAGCGCGTTGGCAGGCTGCTTCATCGCGCTGTCCAGCACCAAGAGTCAGTCGGTCCTGCAAAGCGTCGGCTTTGTGGTCATCGGCGTCACCGTCTCGCTCATCCTCAGCTGGGGCGTCATGAACCTGGTGGTCAGCATCATCCCCCAGCTCAACACGCCATACACCCCCAGCCTCATCGCCATGGGCATCGGATTCATGAGCAACCAGCTGCCCGCGCTGTTTGCTGCACTGGCGGTCAAGTTCAAAAACAAAATCGGGATCTGACGCATGTTGGAAATCAAGATCTGGCTTGTCCTTGTCCTGCTGATCGAAGTGCCCGCGATCGCCATGGTCGTGTTGCACGCTCCGCTCATGAAGCTGCTGCGCGCCATTGGCTTCAACTGGCTCATGGCCGTGGGCATCTACCTGTCCACCATCGGCCTCATTGCCCAGGTGGGGCGCACCAACCATTACTTGAAGTTCAACGTCTACCCGATTGACGAATGGTTCCCGGTTTGGGTGCTCAAAGACGTTGGCCTGTCCATCATCATTTTTTGCGTCATCCGCCTCGGTCTCGCCATGCTCAAGAAGGACAAGCCCAATGTTTGACAACCCCATCCAAGTCGCATTCGTCATCGTCATGATTTCCATGACCTGCACAGGCGCCTATTGCGCCCACAAGCTCACGGGCGATAACCCGTGGTGGGTGCGCCTGATCGTGATCTTCCCAGCCATCATGGGCATGTTTGGCCCGGTCTTGATGATGATGGGCCTCTACGTGCCCTACGAATTTGATGTCTTGTTTGCCTGCGCTGTTGCGCTCCTATACGCCCTGGTCGCCAGTCGCTTCTCGTGCCGCCCTTGGCTCGACATTCGCAACCCATAAAACAGGAGGACCACCATGCTCTATCTCGCAAGCTACAAAAGCACTCATGAAGGCTGGAAAGGCCTTGTGAACCGTGCCATCCGCTTTTTCACGAAAAGCCAGTACAGCCATTCAGAAATCTGTATGGGCGATCCTTTTGCCGGGCCAGTGGACTGTCTGAGCAGCGTGGGCACAGAGGGTGGCGTGCGCATCAAGAACATGCAGCTGAACCCCCAAAAGTGGGATGTGATTGCGCTGCCCCGTGTGAGTGAAAGCGAATTCTGGAACTTTGTGCACGACCACAAAGGCCGCCCCTACGACCTGGTGGGTTGCGTGCGCAGCGTGCTGCCATTCGTCAGCCGCGAACACGAAACCAAGTGGTTTTGCAGCGAAGTCTGCGCTACCGTCATCGGCCACAAAGAACCCTGGCGCATGCACCCCGGTGTGCTGCATATGGTGGAGAGCAAATAAATGACATGGGCTTTTGACGTCACATCGAACATCCCGCGCATCACGCAAAGCGGAACCGACTCGGGCGCAACACCATTTGCAGGCATTGATACAGCCATTGCGGCCGTGGGAACTGTGGGGCGTGGCATTGCTTACACCACAGCGCAGATGGTCAAGCCGCCAATCGCAAACGGCATGTGGTACAGGTGCAGCCAAGCTGGGACAACCAGTGCAACCGCGCCAGCTTTTGACCCGGCAGTTGGCAGCGTAACGACTGATGGCACCGCAAAGTTCACCGCATTTCGTGCGCCGACTCCCTTGTTTGTTGGCACTGGCAGCATTTACTTTTTGCCCGACGTTCGCGTGCAATACCAAGGCACACTGACCAACACCAATCCACAGCAAGCAACATTCTGGTGCTGGGACATCATTGGATATGGGGCGGCTGCAAATTTCACATCTGGATCATGGGCTGCTGACGGTGTGACCCCGCTTTGGGATGGCTTACATTTTGTATCTACCCGAGTTGGCCCGACCAACGCCGATCCAGCATCGCTGTCACTTCAAGCTGGAGCAAAAGCCACATTTATCGGCGGCGAAGTGCAAGTGGCCGCAGCTATGGGCTTTGACAACGCAACAGAACCAAAGTTTTACCAAACCCGCCTGCGCGGGACAAAAGAGTGGGGCACCGCCAGCACCCGAATCCGAAGCTACACAACGCTGCTGATTTTGGATAACTGCGAGTTTTTTGACATCGCACTTGATCTTTTCAGAATGCCTGCTGTTGCTCCAACGGTCAAAGGGCGTGGCTGTGAATACCTGTTTCAGTATGTGGGGGCGGGCGCTGGCGGCGCAGACGCTAAATTTGTCACCAAAAATCTGGAGAATGCCAGCGGTGCCTATGCCCTTGACAATTACTTTGGTGGATGGGTAGAGATTGAAGACTGCAAGGACGGCGCGGCGTTGAGCGTGGTGTCTCAGTATCCAAACAGCGCGATCTGGGTCAAGCACTTTGTCCCGCTCTATCAAAACATCGTCATCACAGCCAAAGACACAGGCGGCAATCCCGTCAACGATGTTCGCTTCAGTTGCACGGACACCCCAAACAACTCACCAACGGTCACATTTACCACTGCTGGTGGCCTGAAGACATGGGATGCACGCAACCCATTCAGCTACCAATTCACAAGCGGAACCAATGGGCAAGCCACTGAACGCTTGATGCTCAAAGCCAACTATTGGCAAACCAGCTTTAAGGTGAATCTGCGCTTTCCCGCAAGCACGGCAGTGCCTGAGGCGCGGGCATACGGCTACAAATCCACAACTGTTTCGATTGTGCTGGGCGTGGGTAGCGTCATCAACAAAGACGTTGGCATGATCGCCCGTGACACGGCCACCGTTCTGGACCGCGCTGCTGCATTGGCCCAAACCGGCATCACCTTTACCCCAAGCGGGGCAACTGGCGGCACTGTGGTCATCACCGGTTCAAAAACCTTGCAGCAAGTCTGGGACTACTACAACGCCTGGATCATTGAGTTCACCAACCGCTCAAGCAACGACACATGGACTTGTATCGGTGAAATCCTGAATGCTGGCGCGTGGAGCTTCAGTGTTCCATCTGGAAGTGAGCTTTTGTCAACCAACGACATTGAATCACTCAAAACCACCGGCACCGTGACCAACGCTGGCACCATCGATTTTCCGTTTCAGGATGCCGACGGCTTGCGTGCAACCGTCACAGGCCTCGATCCTGAAGGCTTTGGCATCACATGGTTCTTGCGTCACCGCCCGGTGGGTGGCAGCACCTGGACAAACATCAGCGGAACAGGCAACGCCGCGCTTGTCTTGTTGGCCCCTGGCAGCTACGACATGCAGGTGCGCGCCCCCGGCTATGAGTGGGAGTCCGCGCTTTTGCTCAACACCGAAGTTTCGCTGAGCCTGAACGCTGGCCTGCGCTACCAAGTGTCGGCCAACAACACGCCCCAATACACCATGGCCTTCGATGCCGCGCTGGAAGCCATCTTCCAGTACGACGCCACCGCCATGAAAGTGTCTGTGGCCAACGCCACAGCAGGCATCTTGCAACCCGGCTTTGCCGAGCTGTACCAAGCCACCCAGCGCATCCAGCACATCCCCGGCCTGGTGTGGACGTGGACTGCGCCCTTGACGGCCAATGCCACGAGCCAAAAAATCCTGATCCCGGACGGCAACCCCATCAGCATGTTTTTGACCGACGCCAGCACCAACACGGTCAAGATCACCTGCCCGGTGATCCATGCCGACACGGGCAGCAGTGCTGACGATCGCGTGCGGGGCAACCCGGCTGGCTACTCGATCATCCTTGGCTCACCCGCCACGGCCGAATCGGCTGGCCTCGCGTCACAGATCATCAGCGGTCTGGGTGGTCCGAACTACGATGCGGCTGACCACAGCCTGTCGGTCATCAAGGCCGATCAGGACTTGGCCAAGGCCGTGCTGGATCTGGTGCAGGTGGCGGTTGACGCTGTCAAAGCCAAGACCGACAACCTGCCTGCAGCGCCTGCAGCGGTCGGCAGTGCGATGACCCTGACCAGCGCCTACGACGCTGCCAAAACCGCCGCCAGCCAAGCCAGTGTGGATGCACTGTTGGAGGTCACCGCGCCCACCCCGGAGCAGATCCGCACCGAGCTGGAAAAGCCCGGCAGCAAGCTCGACAAGGCCATGAAAGCCGCGCAATCAGCAGAGGACCAAACAGCATGATCACCAAAATCGTCTCTTGGGCCAAAGGCCTGATGCCCAAGCGCACCGAGGCCCCGCCACCCGAGCCGCCTGCAGTGGTACCCATGCCCGCCGTGGTCACGCTGCAAAACGGCCGCAAGGCCTCGGTCGATGCGCGGGGCAACTTCCTCGGCTTCGTCGACTGACCCACAAGCGGCCCACGCGGGCCGCTTGCCCCTTTCCCCACCACCCCCACCAAAGGACCCGCTATGCCCCAGGCAAATGCCCCGGGCGCGCAGCCGCGCGCGCCTGACACCCCCAACACCACGGCCACCCGCCTGCAAGACATGCCGCTGGCCAGCTTGCAAATGGCCGTGCGCAATGTGCGCCGCGAAGCGCCACCTGCAGACGCGGCCACCCGTACTGAAGGCGACGCAACTGGCCTGGCCCCCGCCGCCCGGTTTGAAATCGTGTTCACGACCGGGGCACCGGTCAAACGCTACGACTGGGCAAACCAGCGCTACTACATGGAGGTGCTGGAGGTCTCCGAAGCCGCGATTGACCTCTCCCGCCTGGAGCGTGGGGCCCCGCTGCTCAACAACCACTGGAATTGGGACTTGGAGTCGCAGCTTGGCGTGTGCGATCAGCCGCAAATCCGAGGCGGGCAGGGCGTGTGCCAGTCACTGCTCAGCCGCCGCGACAGTGTCAAGGGCGTGGTGCAAGACCTGGAAGACGGCGTCATCCGCCACGTGTCGGTGGGCTACTCCCGGCAAGCGGTGGAGATGCAGGCCCCCAGCGAAGAAAACGGCATCTGGATCTACACCGTCAAGCGCTGGATCCCGATGGAAGTCTCGCTGGTGTCCATCCCTGCCGACATGGACAGCCAAGTCGTGCGCAGTGAGGGCGGCACTTTCAAAGCCCCCGATGGCCGCGAACTGCGCGCCTTTCCGTGCGAGATGACCGAAGTCACCACCCGCGCCGAAACACGCACCCAACCCACTACCGAACAACAGCCTGCAGCCCCCTCTGCAGCTCAGCAATCCACCACGGCGGTGACCACAGCCGAAACCCGCAACCTCAACCACTCTGGAGCAACCATGCCTCAAGCAAACCAAGCCACTGGCGACAACACCGCCACTTCTACCGTCGACGCCGACGCCGCCCGCCAAGCAGGCATGCAGGCAGAGCGCCAACGCGCCACCGAAATCCGCACCGCAGTGCAAGCCGCACGCAGCACCCTGGGTGCCGACGCTGATGCACTGGCCACCCGCCTGATCGACGCAGGCGTCTCGGTCGACGAAGCGCGCAAGCAAATCATCGACTCGCTGGCTGAGCGCAGCCAAGCCAACGGCGTGCGTGGCGCGGCCAACATCCGCACCGTGCAAGACGAAACCGACACCCTGCGCACCCGCATGTCCGATGCCCTGGTGCTGCGCGTCACGCCCGGTGCCACAGACCACGGCGGCGTCAAGATCGACGCCGAAGGTGCCCGCAACTTCCGTGGCATGGACCTGATGGACATGGCCCGCCGCTCCATCGCAGCCGCTGGCGGCAATGCCGATGGCCTGACCCGCCGCGAAATCGCCATGGCCGCTCTGAACCTCGACGCAGACAGCCGCCGCAACGCGGGCATGATGTCCACCAGCGACCTGCCCAACATCTTGGCCAGCACCGTCAACCGCAGCCTGCGTGCAGCGTACGAGCAAGCGCCGCGCACCTTCACCGGCTGGGCACGCCAGTCCACCAACAAAGACTTCCGCGAAAAATCGCTGTTGCAACTGTCCGGCATGAGCCAATTCAGCAAGATCAACGAAGGCGGCGAATACAAGCTGGCCACCTTCAGCGACACCGCTGAAAAGTACTCTCTGAGCAAATACGGCGCGATCATCGCCATCACTTGGGAAGCGCTGATCAACGACGACCTGAGCGCCTTCAGCCGCATCCCCATGATGATTGCCGAAGAAGCCGCTGCGCTCGAAGGCGACTTGGTCTACGCCGCATTGCTGGGCAACCCCAACATGGCAGACGGTGTGGCCCTGTTCCACGCCAACCATGCCAACCTGGCTGGCACAGCAGGCGCGATCAGCGACGTTACCCTGGGCGCAGGCCGCGCCGCCATGCGCAAGCAAACCGGTGCCAACGGTCGCGTGCTCAACTTGGCCCCCGAGATCCTGATCGTCGGTCCGGACAAAGAAGCCGAAGCGCTCAAATACACCAGCTCCAACTTTGTGGCTGCCAAGTCGGTGGACATCAACCCCGCTTTCAACACCAGCTTGAGCGTGATCGTGGACAACCGCGTCACCGGCAACCAGTGGTTCTTGGCCAGCACACCGGCCCGTGTGGACACGGTGGAATACGCCTACCTCGAAGGCGAAAACGGCCTGTTCACCACACGCCGCGAAGGCTTTGATGTGGACGGCGTCGAGATCAAGGCCCGCCACGTGTTTGCGGCCAAGGCCATCGACCACCGCGGTTTGTACCGCAACGCAGGGGCTTGAGCCCCCTGACCATTGCGCGGGCATCCTCGCAATGGTCACCCCCACAAGGCCACCCGCAGCGGTGGCCTTGTGCTTTCCCCGTTTTCCAGTTTTCCCCTGTTCATTTTTTTCGGAGTCATCCCCATGAAAAGCTATGTCCAGCACGGCAACGTGCTCTCTTTTGTTGCCCCCTATGCCGTTGCATCGGGTGCCCCCTTCAAAGTCGGCTCGCTGGTGGCTGTGGCCGTGGCAGCAGCAGCTTCAGGCGCAGCTGTCGAAGGCATGACCGAAGGCGTCTTCCAGCTGTCCAAAGTCAGCGCCCAAGCCTGGGCCGTTGGCGACAAGATCTACTGGGACGACACCGCCAAACTCATGACCAACGTGAGCGGCGGCACCTTGGTGGGCGCGGCAACCGTGGCCGCTGTCAACCCCAGCACCACCGGCACCGTCTACCTCGACGGCGCAGTGCGCTGATCGGCTGGCTGAGCTATGTTTGACCCGCACGGCTTTTTAGCCGTCTTTGAAGCCCATGGCCTCGCTACCCGTGCCACCCGCACGCAGGTGCCGGGTGACATGGGCTTCATCGTCGGCTTTGTGCAGCCCGATGAAGTGATCTTTGGCGACTCGGTGCAAACCGCCCAATTCGCCATCGAATACACCACGACCGACGCCCCCGCGCTGGCCGTGGGCACTTCGCTCACGATCGACGGCACCGTCTACCGGGTCAACCAGCCGCCCCGAAAACAGGGCGACGGCACCTTCACCCGTGCCGCGCTGGAGGTATCCCGCGCATGACCACCACCCTGATCGACCAAGCCATTGAGGCCTTTGTTGCCGCCGTCACGCCCACCCCGGGCGTGACAGGCGTCTATGAAGACCGCACGCAGGCCTACACCCACGACGACGCACCAGCCATCAACATCACGCTGACCGACGCCGCCGCCGACACCCTGGGCGACCAACACCCCGCCCGCAGCATCTTGCGCACCACCGTGCAGCTGGACATGGCCATCTACACCCGCAGCGCCATTGACGCTGCCGGCCAAGAAGCCTCGGCCCGCAGCCTGGCAGCGCCCATTTGGGCCGCAGCACATGCACTGGTCATGGCAGACCCATCGCTCGGCGGCAAAGCCCTGCGCGTGCGGTGGCGGCGCAGCAGTTGGCGCAAAGAGTCGGCAGACGGTGCAGCCGGTTGGGCCAACCACACCTACGAGATCACCCTCGCCATGCGAGAGCAAGACCTGCTGCAGCCGCAGTAAGCCACGGCCCGCACCCACTTTCCCCATCCACCACCCGGAGCCCCACCATGATCCTCTTTGGAGCAGGCAAGCTGATCGCTGTGCCCACCACCGACGCTGCTGGCAACGCCATCGCAGTGCCCACCCCTGTCACCATCGCCGTCTTGCAAGACGTGTCGGTCGACTTTGACTACGAAACCAAAACCCTGCACGGTGAAAAGCAGTTCGCTGTGGCCGTGGCGCGTGGCAAAGCCAAGATCGGCTGGAAAGCCAAGACCGGCGACTTTGACAGCGCCGCCCTGGGCAGCCTGTTGCTCGGTTCGCAGCCCACCACCGCACGCAAAGCCGCCGTGATCGACTTTGCCACCACCATCCCGGCCACACCCTTCACCGTCACCATTGCGCCGCCAGACACCGGCACTTTCGTGGCCAACTTGGGCGTGACCAACGCACTCACCGGTTTGCCACTCACTCGCGTGGCCTCAGCCCCTGTCACAGGCCAGTACATGCTGACCGAAGCCACGGGTGTCTACACCTTCGCAGCTGCTGACACGCTCAAGCCTGTGCTGATCAGCTACGAATACACCAAGGCTGTTGACGCCACCAGCAAGCTGTTTGCCATCAGCAACAACCTGATGGGCTACACCCCCACCTTCAGCGCTTTGTTCTACAACGAATACATGGGCAAAAAGCTGGTGATGAAGCTCAACGCCAACGTGATGGGCAAGCAAGGTCTGCCCTTCAAAAACGACGACTTCACCATGACCGACTTCGACGCTGAGGCCTTTGCCGACGCATCGGGCTCGGTGGGCTACATCTGTCAGTACTGAGCCTGCACACCATGAACAAGACCCCCAAACTCAAGGGCATCCCCCTGGTGCTGGGGGCAGTGACCTACACACTGCCCCCGGCCAGCCTGGGCACACTCGAAGCCATGGCCGACCAGCTGGACAAGATCAACGACGTCTTTGCCAAAGGCGGCAACTTCTCGCTGCGCGATCTGCTGTTTGTCACCGACTTCGCCACCGCCTGCCTGCGCCGCAACTACCCCGACATTGACCGCGCCCACGTGGCCGAGCATGTGGGCCTGGACAACGTGATCGATGTGCTGCAAATGTGCCTCGACACATCGGGCCTGTTGCGCAAGCAGCTGCTGACCGAAGCCGAGCAACAACCCACAGCCGCCGTCCAGGAGGGCGGCAAGCTGGGGGAACCCGCTGGGACCGCATCGTTGCCCACATCGTGAGCAACACAGGGTGGACGTGGCAACACGTCCGCTCTGACTGCGACCTGCCCACCTATTTCGCGCTTTGCGACTGGTGGCACGAAGTCCCGCCCCCCGCCGTGCAGCTGCGCCGCATTGCCCAGTTCTTGGGCCTGCAAGCCGGTGCCGACCCCGCCACGCCCCGCATGGCAGACACCACCGCACCCGCCACTCCCAGCAGCCAGCAAGACATTGCCATGGCCGCCAGCATGGCTGGCATGCGCGCCATCGATGGCCGACCAGCTGACCCGATGCTGGACTTGATTGACTGATTCACTGATCGACCGATCGCAACAGAGAGAACCACACCATGGCTGACAACATCACCGGCTTTCGGGTCGATGCCAACATCAACCCATTCGAGCAATCCATGCGCCGCATGGTGGATGCCGCCAAGGATGGACAGTCCGGTGTGTCCTCTGCATTTGGCAAGCTCGAAGGCCTGAAAACCATGCTTTTGGGCATTGGTGCAGCGTTTGGCCTTATCAAGTTTTCCGAATTTGTCACAGGAACGATGGACGCCGTAGCAGGCCTCAAAGACCTCAGCCAAAAATCAGGCATGACGGTGGAAAGCCTGTCGGGTCTGGGCAGTGTTGCCAAGCTGTCGAGCACATCGCTGGATACGATCACCGCAGCAAGCAACAAGCTGTCGTTCTCATTGACATCGGCGGGCGAGGAAAGCAAAGGTGTCGCAGCGGCCATTGCAGCTTTGGGCTTGGATTTCAAAACTTTCCATGCCATGTCACCAGAAGACCGCATGCAGGCGGTTGCAGAGTCGATGGCCAAGTTTGAAGACGGAGCCAATAAAACGGCTGTGGCTATGGCATTGTTTGGAAAGAGTGGCGCTGAAATGCTGCCCTTCCTGTCCGACCTGGCAGAGGTTGGCAAGATCAGCGCCAAAGTCACTACTGAGCAAGCTGAGGCCGCCGATAACTTTGGCGACAACATGGTCAAGCTGCGTGCCAATGGTGATGCCTGGAAAAAGACTTTGGTCATGGGCATGACACCGGCACTGAGCCAGGCGTCATCGGCATTTGTCCAGGTCTTCCAGACATCGGGCGGCCTGCGCGAGCAGATTTCACGCTTGAGCGAGGATGGCAGCATCCAGAAGTGGACGAGGGCCTCCATCGTCGCTTTGACCTATTTGGCCGATGGTCTGAGCTATATCGGAAAAGCATTCGGCACGCTCATTGCCGGGTTAGGTACTGTCATTCTTCAGGCATCAAGTTCATTTGCAGGGCTTTATGACGGCATTGGCAAAGCCTTGTCTGGCGACTTTTCGGGCGCAGCCGAAGCCATGAAAAAAGGCTTTGATAAAGCCAAAAAATATGGCAGCGAGTTCAAGTCCGAAATGTCCGAAATGTGGTCCGGCGACACCATCGGCAAAAAGATGCGTGATGCCATGTCCAAGGCGCAAGAGGCACCCCCCAAGGTGACCAAGGGCAAACTTGATTTTGAAAACGCATCGACCAAAGAGAAGGCCTCCAAAGAGCCCTCTCAAATGCCCATCTACGAAGCCGAGCTGTCCAAGAAAATCGCGCTCTTTGAAAAAGAAGCCCAAGCGCAAGGCACGCTGCGCCAATTCAGCAAGGCCGAAGAAGCCGCCTACTGGAAAGAGGTGTCCACCCGCGCAGGCGTCAGCGCCGAAGACAAAGCCCGCGCCGAAAAGAAGTGGCGCGACCTCGAGCGCGGCCTGCGCACCGAATCCTTCACGGTCGAGATGGCCGACCTGGAGCAACGCAAGCAAGCCGCCCAAAACAACTTTGCAGAGCGCATTCGCCTGGCTGAGCAGGCCCACACCAAGACGGTGGCCATGTACGGCGCTGACAGCAAAGAAGCCGCTGCAGCCATGGGCAAAGTGCTTGAAGAAAAGCGCAAGCAAGTTCAGCAGATCCAGCAGATCGAAGGCATTGCGCGTCAGCGCAAGCGTGATCAAGCATTAACGGATATCGAGCTTGATAGGCAGGATGCAGAACACATGCTGGCTATGGGGCTCATTACGCAAGAGCAATTGTTGGTGCAGCAAACTCAGTTTGAGCAGCGCATGTATGCCATCAAGCAACAAGCATTGCAGCAAGCCCTGTTAGCCGTTGATCCACAAAAAGATCCAGTCAAGAAGGCTGAAATCGATTCGCAGATAGAGCAACTCGAATTGCAGCACCAGTTGCGGCTCTCGCAAATCAGTAACCAAACTGTGCAAGCAGGCACAGCAGAGATGCGAGGCATGTTTGGCAGCATTGAGAGCAGCTGGGGTGGCGCGATCAAAGGAATGATGACAGGCACCATGACGCTTGCCCAAGGTATTAAGGGCATGTTCCGTGGTGTTGTAGACGCTGTGGCCGGCATGTTTGCGCAAATGATTGCCAAGTGGATGGTTCAGCAAATCATGATGAAAGTCTTTGGCAAAGCCATGGGCTTGAGCACTGTGACAGCAGAGGCCGCAAAAGCGGGTGCGGGTGGTGTGGCTTCTATGGCTGCTGCACCTTTCCCCATGAACATGATGGCCCCCGCATTTGGTGCCGCCATGTCTGCTGCTGCAATGGCTTTTTCGCCCGTCGTTGCCAGCGCCTCAGGCGGCTTCGACATCCCCCGTGGCCTCAACCCCATGACCCAGCTGCACGAAGAAGAAATGGTGCTGCCTGCCCACATCGCCAACCCCTTGCGCGACTCGCTTGCACAGGGCGGTCCGTCAACAGGGCAGGGCGGTGACGGTGCGCCCGTGGTCATCCAAACCACGGGGGGCGATTTCATCCACAAACGCGACCTGGCCAAGCTGTTGACCACCATGAAGCGTGACTACCGATTCCAATCATGAGCCAAGCCGTCTTTCCCTCCATGCCCGGCCTCAAGTGGGGGTCCGTCAAGACCCCCATGTGGTCCACCAAAATCCAGCGCTCGGCCAGCGGCCGTGAGCTGCGGGCGGCCTACTACAGCGCCCCGCTGTGGAAGATCAGCCTCAGCTACGAAGTCTTGCGCTCCGGCGCACTGGCTGAGCTGCAGACCATGGTCGGCTTCTTCAACGCCCGTAAAGGCAGCTTTGACAGCTTCCTGTATTCAGACCCCGAAGACCACATCGTGGTCAACCAGGCCTTTGGCATCGCCGCTGCTGGGCAAACCCAATACCAGCTGGGGCGCGCTTACGGCAACTATTTCGAGCCCGTGCTGGCCCCCCAGCTCACGGGCGCGGGCGCGGTCAGCATCGCGGTCAACGGCGTGCCCCAAACGGCGGGCACGCATTACACCCTGGCCGCTGACGGCTTGGTCACCTTTCTCGCACCGCTCACACCCGGGCATGTGCTCAGCTGGTCGGGCGAGTTTTATTACCGCGTGCGCTTCGTGCAAGACAGCGCAGATTTTGAGCGCTTCTTGCACCAGCTGTGGGCGCTAAAAAAGATCGAGATCCAGACCGTCAGGGACCACACATGAAAAGCCACACCCCCGAGCTGATCGCGTTGCTCAACAGCAGCACACAGTTTTTGATGGCCGACCTCTACACCATCACCCTGGCATCAAACACGGTTCTGCGTTACACCAGCGCAGACATTTCCATCACCCATGGCGGCAACACCTTCAGCGCCCGTGGCCCCCTCATTCGGCGCGGCCAAGTGCGCACCGTGCTGGGGCTCGAGGTGGACACGCTTGACATCACGGTCATGGCATCGCCCACAAATGATGACCACCTGCTCGATGGCCAGCCATTCATCCCCGCCGCACTCAAAGGCGCGTTGGACGGCGCATCTGTGCTGCTGCAGCGCGCATTCCTCACCGACTGGGCGCAGCCCCCTGTAGGCGCTGTGGTGCTGTTCAGCGGTCGGGCATCCGACATGTCGGGCAAGCGCACCGAGCTGAATGGCGACATCAAAAGCGACCTGGAACTGCTCAACACCAAACTCCCCCGCAACCTCTACCAAGCCAGCTGCCTGCACACGCTTTATGACACCGGGTGCGCCGCCAACAAAGCGGCCCTCACAGTCTCGGGCAGCGTGACTGGCAACAACGGCACGGGGCAGTGGATGCAAAGCAGCCTGAGCGTCACAAGCGGCTGGTTTGACCAAGGCGTCATCACCTTCACCACCGGCCCCAATGCGGGCCAGCGCCGTACCGTCAAGGCCTATGCATCGGGCCAGTTTTGGTTTGCGCTGCCCCTGCCGCAAGTGCCCATGGTGGGCGATGCGTTCACTGTCTACCCCGGCTGCGACAAAACGCAGGCCACCTGCCAAGGCAAATTCAACAACTTGCCCCGGTTCAGGGGCTTCCCCTACATCCCCATTCCCGAAACCACGACATGACCGATCACCTCACTGCCCTGCAAAAGCAAGTGCTGGCCGAAGCCACCTCCTGGATGGGCACGCCGTGGCACCACGAAGCAGGCGTCAAAGGCGCTGGCGTGGACTGCGCCATGCTGCTGGTGCGCGTTTTTGCGGCGGTGGGTGCCATCCCGGCGTTTGACCCGCGCCCCTACCCGATGGACCACATGCTGCACAGCGGGCAAGAGCGCTTCTTGGGCTGGCTAGAGCAATACGCCGACCCGGTCACATCAGGCAGCCCACAGCCTGGCGACGTGGTGGTCTACCGCGTGGGCCGCTGCTTCAGCCATGGGGCCATCGTGACCCAGTGGCCTCACATCATCCACGCCTTTCGCGATGAGCGGCAAGTCGTGGTCACCCGTTTCGACGTTGGCCGCTTGGCCAGCAAACCTTTCAAAATCATGCGCCTGCGCGCAATGGAGCAAACATGAGCGGAGGCGGCGGAGGCACCATCAGCACCAGCGAGCCGCGCCTTGGCGCGATGCGCGTGCAGCAGTCCAGCTACGGCCTGGCACTGCCCATCGTTTACGGCCGTACCCGCGTGGGCGGCAACTTGATCTGGTATGGCGACTTTGTCGCCATCGCTCACACCACCACCACGCAAAGCGGTGGCGGCGGCGGCAAAGGCGGCGGTGGCGGCGGTGTGACGCAGCAACACACCACCTACACATATGAGGCCGCACTCATGCTGGCCTTGTGCGAAGGCCCCATCGGGGGAGTTGCTTCGGTTTGGCAGGGTAAAAAACGGTTTGACAGCATTGACCAGCTGGGACTGTCCCTTTCCAACGGCGCAGCAGGCCAACCCACATGGGGCCATCTTGCATCCATACACCCATCAGAGGCCCTGGGCTACAGCAGCACCGCCCATTTGCATGCCGCTGCATTCAGCCACGGCAGCAATGCAGAGATCGACAACCACAGCTTCGAGCTGGATGCCAAGCTGCAGTTTGGCAACGGCATTGTCGATGCCAACCCAAAAGACATCGTTTATGACCTGCTGACCAACCCGCAATACGGCGCAGCCTTCCCCGTGGGCAGCATGGGTGACCTGTCGTTGTATGGGGCCTACTGCCAAGCCATGGGCCTGTTTTTGTCGCCAGCGTTCACCGAGCAACAAGAAGCGCGTGAACACCTCAAGCTGCTCACCAGCATGACCAACTCGGCCTGCGTTTGGAGCGAAGGCAAGCTCAAGCTGGTGCCATATGGCGACGACACGGTCAGCGGCAACGGGGCCACCTACACCCCCAACCTCACGCCCATCTATGACCTGACCGATGACGACTACATCGTCACCGGCGCAGAAGACCCGGTGAAGTGTGATCGCAAAACCCCAGCCGATGCGTTCAACCAGGTGCAGGTCGAATACCCGAACCGGGCCAATGCCTACAACATCGAAATCGTCGAGGCCAAAGACCAAGCCAATATTGAAAAGTTTGGCCTGCGCCCGCGTGACCCGATCAAGATGCACGCCATCTGCGACGCCACCGTGGCCCGCCGCGCAGCCCAGCTGCAGCTGCAGCGCTCGCTGTACGTGCGCAACGAATACGAGTTTCGCCTGGGCTGGAAATACTGCCTGCTGGAGCCCATGGACCTGGTCACCCTGACCGATGAAGGCCTGGGCCTTGACCGCACCCCCGTGCGCATCATCGACGTGCAAGAAGACGCCGATGGCCTGCTGACCCTGCGCGCCGAAGACTACCCCTTCGGCGTGGCCAGCGCTACGCTTTACCCCACGCAATCCGGCGCAGGCTTTGCAGCCGACTACAACGCCCCCCCCGGCAACGTGGCAGACCCTGTGTTTTTTGAGCCCTCCATTGAGCTGGCTACCGCCACGGGTCTGGAGGTCTGGTGCGCTGTCAGCGGCCTGGCTGGCACAGCTGGCAAGCTGTGGGGCGGCTGCAATGTTTGGGCATCGCTCGACGGGCTGACCTACAAACAGGTGGGCACCGTGCGCGGTGGCGCTCGCTACGGGCAGTTGACCGCCGATCTTGATGCAGCCCCCGGAGGCACAGCTTCGGTCTACCTTACTGGCCGTGGCGGGCAAATGCTGTCAGGCACCGACCAAGACGCCGCACTGCTCAATACCCTATGCTGGGTTAGCGGCGAAACTGGGGGCGAACTTTTCGCCCACGCAACTGCCACTTTGACGGGCAGCAATGCCTACACTTTGTCCGGCCTTGTGCGCGGTGCGTACCGCAGCAAAAGCGCAGCAAAGCGGACGGGGGCCAAGTTTGTACGGATCGATGAGGCCATCGCAAAGAGCGACCCGCTTGATGTTTCGATGATCGGCAAGACCATCTACTTCAAGTTTGCCAGCTTCAACGTGTACGGAGGCGGCCTCCAAACACTGCCAGAGGTGCCAGTTTTTCAGCACACGATCACGGGCGACATGTTCAAGCTGCCCCCGCCTGATGTGAAAAACCTCACGATCAGCGGAGACGTCATGAGCTGGCCCGGTGTTTCCGCCATTGACTTGGCGGGCTACAAGATCAGGTACCACTATGGGCAAAACACCTGGTGGCCAACTGCAGCCGCACTGCATGAGGGTGTGATCACCGAAAGCCCATACAGCTTGGTCAATCGCCCAGCCGGAACTGTGACACTGATGATCAAAGCCGTCGATGCAATGGGCAATGAAAGCGAAAACGCTGCAGTCATCACCGCAAATTTGGGTGATGCACTGGTCGACAACGTGATCAACAGCTGGCCTCAGCATACCGAATGGGCGGGCATCAAAACCAACTGCACAGTGGTTGGCGGAGAGCTGGTAGCCGACGCAGTTGATCGCATTTACGGCGCTGATGATGACCCCATGTTTGGCATGGACACAAGCCCCTTTTATGCGCTTTCTCAAAGCATTGGCATGCAGTACGAGTGGAGCTTTACCACCACGGGGTCAGGAAAGCTCACACTCAGCCACGACATTGCAGCCAGCAACTACAGCATCGAATACGCCCTCGACAACTTGCAGCCGTTCTATGGTGACAGCAACAATTATTTCTATGGCGAGGATGCCGATCCTGTGTATGGAGGGCCCCAACCCTGGGCCTCTTGGCCTGGCTATTTCGATGCCCCGGATGGTGCGATCTTCCGGTTCCGAGTCACCACATCCGGGGGCACTGGAACTGAAGTCATAAAAGCCCTTCAGCCCAATCTGGATGTCCCTGACATCACGATAGAAATCAATGATCTTGCAGTCTCTCCATCAGGCACCCGCCTGCCCATCCCGCCCGGTTTGTTGGGGATAAAAAACATTCAGATCACCGTGCAGTCAGACGGGAGCGGCGGGGTATCGGCCCGATATGCTGAAAAAACCAACATCACCATGGGACCTTTGGTCTACGTGATCAACGAATCCGGCGCACAAGTCTCCGGCCTCATCGACGCCGTCATTCAGGCGTATTGACAACAACCTATTTTTTGAGAAACAACCATGACGCAAATGCCAACTCGGAGCCATCTTTCAGGTGCTCCAAACAATGCACAATTTAATGCGGCAATTGGCCAGCTGTACGACCACATGGCAGCCCGCCTTGGCAACGCTGCCGATGTGTCAAGTGGCACTTTTTATAAGACCGACAACCAGTCGGTCGCATTCTCCAAAACCTCCAGCTCTACACTCAGCCTTAAGGCAGGCACCTGGATCGACGTGGCGGGGCAAATGCTCTACTTTGCCACCGCCACGAATGTCACCATGCCAGCCCTCTCAGCGGGCACAGACTACGCCATCTGGTGCACACCTGCAGGCGTTTTGCAGGCAGTGGCTGATCCATTCAACGCCCCCGCCTCTGCGCCAGTTGCTGGGTCCATCAAAATTGGTGGCTTTCACTTTGGTTTAACCGCCCCAGACACCACGGTATCTGGCGGCGGCTTCAGCTCAGCAGGCAGCGTTACAACTGGCGGCATGGTGTGGACTCAAGCACAGGTGGATGACATTGCAGGCATCAACAAATACTCAATTTGGGATCTCAAGTGGCGATCTGCTGGAGAGCAGCACGGCTTTGCATTTGATCCCATGCCCCGAACTTGGGTGGCCATTTACTTTTCCGGCACAAACCACATTGCCAACGGCATTAGCCGATATAACACCGATGTGGCGAGCGGCAGCGTACTGCCCCGTGTGCCGCTTGAGTTTGGCGGAAATGGAACGCTGGCCTACCCGGCCATGACCTGGTGGGCATCCAATGAGATGGCGCTAAGTCACCGTGCGCGCCTGCTGACTGAAGCCGAATTTGTCAGCGCAACTTTCGGCGTGACAGAAAACCAGTCCTTGGGCGGCGCTGCGTCAACCATACCGTCCACCACAAGGCAGGCTGGCTACACAAGCCGCATTGGGCTGGAGCAAGCCACGGGACACATCTGGACATGGGGCGCAGACAGCTCCACACGCTGGGATGGCGCAGGCGGATTTAATTGGCGAAATGTCAACGGTGGCCGGGGCCAAATGTACATCGGCGGCGACGTCAACATGGTTCGCGTGCTGCTAGGCGGCTATCGGGGCAGCGCGGCCTTCTCTGGCTCTCGGGCTTCCGACTGGGGCAGCTATCCTTGGAACGCGTACTGGAGCATTGGGCTGCGTGCCGCCTGTGACCACCTGCAACTTGTATGAGGCGCGAAAGCGCTGGATTTAAAAAATGAGTGAGTCAGTCTACGAGGACAGCTTCCCCAAGGCATCTTTGGCCATCGCCGAGCGCTTTGCCGTGGGAGTTAATTACCTGTATCCGCTGGCATTAAATGTCAGCAGAAAACATCGCATCGTTCGCGATGCCTTGATTTCTGCAATGTTTGATCAGCAACGCCTCTTTTATGAGGCTGCAAAAAGTGGACAGGCATCCAAGCTGTATATCGCAGATGCAGGACTGGCTCACATCAAAGAGCTTTTGCGCTTTATGTCGGACCCGTCGCGCAGGTTGATGTCACGTCGCCAATACGAGATTGCATCCGTGCACCTCGCAGAGACGGGCAACATGCTTGGGGGATGGATTCGACATGTGCAAAAGAGGTAGTAACCGGATAAGCGGCAATCGGAACAACGCGGCCTTCTCTGGCTCTCGGGCTTCCAACTGGAACAACTATCCTTGGAACTCGAACTGGAACATTGGGCTGCGTGCCGCCTGTGACGACGAGCTGAATTTTCGCCTCCACCACTGCTACGGCGCGGGTGGACGACCTTTTTTGTGGTCAGCCGGTTACTGCCTGCCTAGGCAAACACATTGCAGGGTTCGGAGAGCGGTGAGTAGGGCTTTGCCTGAAAGCCGCGCCGACATTCTCTATGGGTAAAAAACACAAAAACCTGTTTGCCAAAATCACTGACCTAGACAACCTGTGGTCAGCCTACGCCAAGGCGTCCAGCGGTAAGCGCCGCACGCTGGGCTATTTGCAGTTCCGACAAAATGAAGCTGCAAATATTGCCCGCCTGCAGGCATTGCTTATTTCTGGCGACTACACACCAGGCGTGCCACGTAAATTTTTAGTCTATGAGCCAAAGCCACGCCAAATCAGCGCCCTGCCATTTATCGACCGTATTGCCCAGCATGCACTTTGCAATGTAATTGAACCAATATTCGACAAGGTTTTTTTGCCGCAAAGCCATGCCTGCCGAAAAGGCAAGGGGACGCACCGGGCCGCCATATTGGTGCAGGCCATGCTGCGGCGCATTCCTGACGCTCACATCCTCAAAACTGACTTCTCAAAGTACTTTGCAAGCATCGACCGCGCTGTTTTGGCCCACGAAATCCGCCGAAAAATCAGCTGCAAACAAACACTGGCATTGATCGACACATTCATCCCGCCAACCGGCGTAGGCCTGCCAATAGGAAGCCTGACCAGCCAGCTGGCGGCCAACATTTACGGCCACATCATCGACCGCTGGCTTGCTCACACAGTAGGCATATCAACTTTCAGCCGCTACATGGATGACGTGGTGATTGTTGGTCACAGCAAAGAGGCCATGCGGCTGCTGCAGGCACTCATGCAATCGCACGCCAAAAGCGTGATGGGGCTGCGGTTCTCGCATTGGTCTGTGCAGCCCGCCGTGCGTGGCGTGAACTTTTGCGGCTACCGAATTTGGGCCACCCACAAGTTGCTGCGCCGCCAGTCGGTAGTGCGCGCCAAAAGAAAAATATCCCGATTTGCCAGCCAGGGCAACACCCTGGCGCTTCAAAAATTCATTGCATCGTGGCGCGGCCACGCGCAATGGGCCAATTCTTTCAACCTGCTCAAACGCTTAGGAGTCCACACATGAAATACGCATACAGCCCCGCCACCGGCGAGATCATTGACACCGACTCGCCCGCCGACTGGATGGGCACCACGACCGTGACGCCGCCTCTGTACAACAAGGCAACGCAAGGTTGTTTCTGGCGCGACAACGCCTGGGCGGTGGTTGATTCCGAGGCCGGCGAAACTGTCAGTGACCCCAAAATGACCGGCATTGAATTTGATGGCGTCATGTGCAGCGCCACGAGCCAAGATCAAAGCGGGCTCTTGGCGGTGCTCATGGCTTTCAACATGGACGGAGCCAGCTTTCAGCCAACCCGCTTCCGCTTCAGCAACGGCAACTCGCTGGTCATCACCAAAGACAACCTGCTGCACTTCATGTCGGTCTGGAAGCCGTTTCGTCAGAGCTTCTTCGCGGTCGACTGACCCGCCCCGCGCCACCCCCTCAAAGCCGCCCACCAGCGGCTTTTTTTACGTCCATTCCACACCCAAGGAGCCCCATGAAATACCTCATCAGCGCTGGTCACGGCGCAGCAGACCCGGGCGCATGCGCCAACGGCCACACCGAAGCCGCGATCGCGCTGGAGATGCGCGACCTCGTTGCTGCCCGCCTGGTCGAGATGCGCCACACCGTCTTGACTGACGGCGGCAAGGGCGAAAACCTGCCCCTCAAACAAGCCCTCACCTACGTCAAAGGCACCGACCTGGCGGTCGAGCTGCACTGCAACGCGGCTGCCAACGCTCAGGCCACAGGCGTCGAAGTCATCGCACCCCCAGCGCTCAAGGTGGTTGCCCAACGCATCGCCCGCGCCATTGCTGCTGAGACCGGCCAAAAGCTGCGAGGCCAAGCAGGCTGGATCGACCAATCCCAAAGCCAGCACGCCAAGCTCGCATTCGTGCAGGCTGGCGGCCTGATCGTCGAACTGGTGTTCATCAGCAACGCCTCAGACCTCAAAGCCTTCCTGGCAGCCAAAGAGCGCGTGGCCATGGCGCTGGCAGGGGCCATCTGTGCGTATGAGGTGGCAACTTGATCGGCGGGCGTTTGTTGCTGTGGGGCTTGGCTGCGGCCGCACTGCTCGCAGGCGCCTACGCCCTTGAGCGCCACGTCGAGCAACGCGGCTACGACCGCGCCGCTGCCGAATACACCGCCGCCATCCAAAAGCTGCAAGCCGAAGCGGCCACCACGCTGGCCACCGAAACGGACAAAACCCGCAGCGCCGAACAGGCGCTGGCCACCGCCAAAAACAACCAGGAGCTGAAAGATGCAGCACGCCAAAAAACCATCGCCGGTCTGTCTGATCGCCTGCGCAGTGCCGCTGGCCCTGCTGGCCGCCTGCGCGACCCCAACGCCACCCAATGCGGGGGCAGTGGTGGTAGCCCCCCGGGTGACCCTGCCACCGCCACCGCTGCTGGTCCAACAGATCGAGCCGAAGCCGGTGGGCTACTTTCAGGGCCTCTTACTGAGCTACTTCAGCGCCTCGCCCGAGACGCCGACGACATCAATGCCGCCTACGCCAGCTGCCGTGCAGACGCATACACGCTGAGACAAACCCCGTAGCGCCCCTACACCCCGCAAAAGCCCGCCGCCCCGTCATGGGGTGGTGGGCTTTTTTGCGTTTGGCGCCTACGCCCCAGCCAAGCTCTCCGACGCGATCAGCCGCCCTTGCCGGTCAATGCGTAGAAGCCGCGCCGTGCCGCCCTTGGCCAGCAGCATCATGTCCATGGCCCCCTTGTCTTTGGTGGGACGCACGCCGCGCTGATAGATCACGATGCGCTCAAAGGTATCCGCCACCAGCTGGCGGGTCTGCAGCCTGGCCTCATAGTCCTGGGCCTCTACCCCGG
>ERZ869921.481-NODE-481-length-24519-cov-17.286625_pt1 | contig 24519 bp, 46 predicted proteins | sample MGYA00579310_ERZ869921 | MGnify/ENA primary metagenome ERZ869921 (study PRJEB32216, sample SAMN09231816) | wastewater metagenome | place: USA: Maryland | collected 2016-06-21 | study: EMG produced TPA metagenomics assembly of the PRJNA472060 data set (Reclaimed... | reverse complement strand
GGGTAGGAGAAAGCTGTATAAAGGCACTAATGCAGTAATTTTTATTACCTACAACTACCCTGTATATATGCAAAAAGCATATCTACACACCCAAATCCGACATGTATGTATCAAAAACTAATACAATATAAAACCAATGAAACCCGAAACAAAACAACAAATCGAATCGGCTTTTGCAGATGAAGAAAGCCAAGTGCAGAGTAGATTATTTACTAACTATTCAGCCACTAACGACCTTTTCAAAACTCTTGCAGACGAATTTAACCCTAATAAAAACAAATGAAAAACCTAAAACAAATCCTCGAATGGTCGAAAACAGACCATAAAATTCTCGCAGCAGCGTTATATCCCGATTCATCCGAATCAGCAGCATATCAAAAACTCAGGCTGTTGATTTCAGGAAAGACCAAAACATTTACAGCAGACCAGCTTAGAATTGTTTGCTCAATGACTGGATGTGAAGTTGCTAACCTTACAGGAGTGAATGATTTGTGATAATATAAAATATATATTAACTAATACTTAAAAAATGAAAAAAGAGAATTGGAAACCAGGAAAGACTGGTAGATGTGTTGTAACCGATAACCCAGAAGGATTGTCAGAGGGCGGTGGATTTAGCGGAATAGAAGCAGTAAAATATTACGGGGGAAATTTAGTATGCGAAAGCGTATGCAGAAAAAAAGATGTCAACCTAATTGCCGCTGCTCCTGACATGCTTGAAGCGTTGCAAAATTTAGAAAATGATGACAATTCAATTCCTGAACACGCATGGAATTTGGTGAAATATGCAATCGAAAAAGCTACTGGCGTGAATGACATATAACTCATTAGATAATCCAAAACAGATAGTGAATGATTTGTAATTCGCGAATTGCAAACGGTAATTTATATTGATTCTAAATACTAAATATCATACCTTTACAAAAACTAAAATAAATGATCCAAGATTTAAGCCTGAAAACTTACCACGCTTCGCAGCACATAGGAAGTTCAACACTGAAACAAATGTTGATTTCTCCAAAGTGGTTTCGTTACGCTCAACTGCACCCGGAAGATAACCGGATAAGCCTTGAGAATGAACTCAAAGGTTCTGTTTATCACTCTCTTTTAGCATCGTACACCAATAAAGGTGATGACAGCGATTTCCTTGCGGAATACACCGTTTTTGAACCTCCTATTAATGACAAAACAGGCAGGCCATTTGGTTATGATTCCCAAAAATTCCTTGATGCTTACAACCTGTTTCAGGAAGCAAACCCGGACAAGGTAATATGTTCACAAAGCGAGGTTAATCTTGCCTATGCAATGGCAAAAGAGTTGCTGCATGGCAATGATCATTTGAGCCGTGATGTGAAATATTTAATTGATCACGGGAAAGCTGAACAGTCTCACATTGTCGAATATGAAGGTGTTTCGTTTAAATTTCGCCCTGATTTGGAAACAAAAAAGAAAATTGTAGACTGGAAAACATGCCAGTTTGAAGTACCGAAAACAGAGAATTTTGCAAAACAGATTGCTAAGTTAAACTATCATATTTCAGCAGCTTTTTATCAATACTTTGACTGGATTGAAAACGGACTTTGGCGCAATTTCTTTTGGGTTGCTCAGGAGAAAGAACCGCCGTATGATTTCAATATTATTGATGCTTCAAATTGGACATGGGAAATTCATAACATAACTGAAAAAGACGGGTTAATAATTCCGGATGAAGATATGCAGTATGTAATTGAAACCCCCACTCAGATAGTGATACCAAAAACAGGAGCTTTATTATTTCTTAAATTACTACATGCTTACATTGAATTTTCAAAGGCCGATATTTGGCCAGGTTATTCAATATTCACACAACCCGACTGGAAAGGTCGAAGGATAGCAAAATCAGAAGTGCCGATATGGCAAAAAACAATTAATTATTATATGTAAAACTATGGAAACAAAGCGCAATTTACCAGCCTTAAACGATCTTTATGCAGATCAGGAATTAGCAGTCAAAACAAACGACCTTAACATTTTATTAAGTCACCAGCCAGCAGACGCATGGGTTAAGGTTCACCCTGTTTATAAAAACAAGTATCTTTCAATTGAGCGGCTTGAATGGCTTTTGACCACTATATTTTTAAAGTGGTGGGTCGAGATACTTGACAGTAAACTATTAGGTAACTCAATAGCTGTTACCGTAAGACTTAACGTTATTGACCCCGTCACAGGTGAAAAAATGTTTCAGGAAGGTATCGGGGCTGCACCTTTGCAAACCGATTCAGGAGCCGGAGCAATCGAATTCAATAAGTTAAAAACAAATGCTGTAATGATTGCCGCTCCGGCCGCTGAGACAGAAGCTATAAAAGATGCTGCCCATAAATTCGGGAGGTTATTCGGGAAAGATCTGAATAGAAAAGAAGTCGTTTCTTTTGACAATCTTGAAAAGAAGTTCCCGGAAGTTGATAATTTTGAAAATGAGTCAAACTAAATAAATACAAAAAATGATAACAAATAAGTTTGTTAGCATGAAAACAGAAACCTACATAATGACTTATACAGTCTATTTTGACGGTTATACAAAAGACGGTAAAATGAAAGTGGAAAACTGTATGAGTGAGTTACACGCTAAAATAAGGTTAGGCGACTTCCTGAAACGCAAGTACCCGAATCAAACTTCAATAGTCATTCATTCATGCAAAGTTGACATAATCGGACAATTCAGAAATATATTTGGATTTTAACTTAATACTTTATAAAATGGATTTAATCACAGCAAAAATTGACGTTTTGAAAATAACCAAATCAAAACTCTACAAAGGAGAAAAAGGGACTTACCTGAGTGTTACTTTAGTGCCTACACCGAATTCTCAGCATTCAGATTATATGATTGTTGAGGAAACAACGAAAGAGGAAAGGGACGCAGGAAACAAGGGAGTTATTTTAGGCAATGCAAAGATAAAAAAGCAGAAGCCAGACACATCCGGTAGAGTAGATGCGGGCAGTACGACCGACGACGATTTACCATTCTAATGTTTAACCACCCCTGCACAAAGCCACGAAAGTGAGGGATGAGAGTTCCCTGGGGGTTCAAAACGAAACGAAATGAACCCATTCAACCTATTCACCCTCGAAGCACGCCTCAAAGCAAGGCTAAAGAAAGCTAAGTCCGAACTGATCGACTTAACCGATTTGGATGTGCTGACTAAGTTAAAACCGGGCGAATACATTCAGGCTTTACGCTCGAATACGACAAACAAACAAATCATTCAAATCATAAACGACTTGTTATGAAAGAACCGAAACAGGAGGGCTACTATAAAGTAGTAATTGATAATATTGAGATGTTCGCTTATTACTCTTGCTTTTACGGGTGGATGACTTTCTCTGAGCCTACCTCGTGGAGGCATATCAATTACGAGCCGGTTTTGAGCATTGAGAATTCAGGTTTAATTTACTTACTTAAATACTAAAATTATGGATGTTGTAACATTAAGAACCTTAACACAAAAAAGTATTTTGGGTTTTGGAAAATATAAAGAATGCAGTGTCAGTGTTTTATTAGATTTAAAACATTCACGATATTTAAGGTGGGTGTATTATAATATTGCCGGAATAAGTTTTACAGATGAAATCTTAGAATCAATTTATATTTTTGAGCAGGATAAAATCAAAAAACCAGGTACTGACAAAGAAAAAGGCGAATCACTTAATAATATAATGTTTGCGTCTATGAATAAGAATGATAGTTTAAATGCAATTAAAGTGGTTAACCACGCTAAAAAGGAAATGAAAAAAGATATTGGCAGACGCAATTGGTCAAGATCGAATTTGTATTTTAATAAATCACTTCTACAGGCTAAGAATCATGGTCACTAACCGCCACATCCAACTCGACCTCTTTTGCCGGAATCAATTCGACATCGTTAAATCCATCACAGCAAAGTGTGATGAAAATAAACGAATCGGTAATGTGGTGAAAATCGGTAAAATTATCAGGATTAGCCATATGTTAAACCTGTATTTCTTAAGGCAAAATGATATTTAAACCTTCAGATAAAGACCGTCTAATCCTGTTCGTCGAAAAGCTATTCGAACGGGGTAAAAGTGTAAAGGTTGAGCCGATTGCAAAGACAGCAACACTTAGTCAAAATTCGTACTGCTGGCTCTGTTTTACGCACGTTGCAGACCAAACAGGAAACAGCAAGGAAGATATTTATCAACTTTGTTTAGATTTGTTTAAACCGATTAAAGAGATTGAATTGAACGGTGAATTGCATCATATACCTGTAACACTTTCAGGCATGAATAAAGACCAGAAAAGCAATTTTATAAATAATTTTGTTATTTATTTAAGGGATGAGGGGTTTTTTATCCCAGACCATGAAGACCAGAAGTGCAAAGAAATGTATCAATATTACCGGGATAGGGGGTTAATATGAGCCAAATAAATTTTTACAATGTTTTCATACTACGGAAGTAAATCAAAAATAGTGGACTACTATCCACCACCAAAGCATAAAAAGATTATAGAACCTTTTGCTGGAAGTGCAAGATACAGTTATAAATACTGGCAGAATGATATTACAATAGTAGATAAATATGAGGTTGTAATAGAAGTATGGAAATATTTACAGGCTGCAACAAAAGAACAGATACTTGAATTTTTAAAACTAAATTTGGAGTATAGATTATCTGATATTGTAGAAAAAAACTCAATAGAATGGAAGTTTTTAGGTTTTTTAACACAGGCTGGGCAAGGACAACCAGCAGATACAAGAACGAAAATGTCATCTTTTGAGGCAGAAATAAAAAGAATTGCGAATAATCTATTTAGGATTAAACACTGGAATATAATACTTGAAGATTACAGAAACATTGAAAACGTAGAAGCAACTTGGTTTATTGACCCTCCATATCAATTTGGAGGTGAATACCAATATAAATTCAACAATAAACAAATTGACTTCTTTAAACTTGCTGAATGGTGCAAAAGTAGAAACGGTCAAATCATAGTTTGTGAAAATACAAAAGCAGACTGGATGGAATTTAAACCGATGGTTAATATGACAGGAACAGCATATACAACAACAGAAGCAATCTGGAGCAACCATAAAACTAATTATGATTCAATACAACAAAAACTATTTTAATGAAATCAAAATCACTACCACAGTTAAAAGCAGATTTACAAAAGGCGTTCAATGAATTTATCCGGTTAAGAGATAAAGGCAAACCATGTATTTCATGTGGTCAATTCAAAGAGCTTCAAGCCGGACATTTTTATCCTGTTGGTGGTTATGATGGGTTGAGGTTTGATGAGGATAACGTTCACGGGGAGTGCGCTGGCTGTAATTGCTTTTCGGGTTCACATTTGATTTTATACGGTCTGAATTTAACTGAACGAATCGGATCAGAGGCATTGTTTAACCTTCATATCAAAGCACAGGATTACAAGCGCAACGGTAAAAAATGGATGCGATTTGAATTAGAGCAAATGATAAAAGACTACAAAGATAAAATCCACAATCTAAAACAATTCTAAATAACCAAAATATTAGGATATATTATAAAGATGTTATAATTTTGATAAACTAAAACAAATACAATGACCGATTTAGAAAAAACAATTTATGAATGCGCATTAAAAGTCATTCCTGATTATAAAAAGAAAATTGAAGATGAATTAGGCAATATTACAAGCAGATTTATTGAAATGCCTTTTTATTGCGAAGGTTGTATTGATCGGCTTTTATATGATGTGGAGCTGCAAAAATTTACAAAGATAATATACGCTAAAGGCAAAGGCGAGGGTATTTCAATAGGTAGTGTTTTTCACAGAAGGTCTGCTTATTTTGATTACGACAAAATTGATTTACATGAAATAGATATTTCTAACTTAAACCAAACACAATGACCACAGCACAATTTAACGAACCTTACCGCCCAGGCAACCCTTTTTGGCTCGGAATAATTTTAATACTCACAGTACTAACAATTTTATACCTATTGACATGAGCGAATTTGAAGACTGCAAAATCAAAGTAATTCCCTCGATTAATGAGGCTGCGAAGTTACTAACCGAAGTTTCCCTGAAATGGGAGGGAATACCAGACGAGCTACAGGCCGATATTGACAGGTGGATGGGATTGTTTGTTGCAAGGCAAAATAAATATTAACCGCACTAAGCATCTATGAGATACTTAATAACAACTAAAGAAGTAAAATCACCATTTTTAACCAAATGGTTTGATCATGAAAATCATTTTAATCCTGATATTGAAATGATAGTATATGATTTGGTTGAGCGTAAATTCACAACTGACGGTAAAATGTGGCATGATATAGAAATTGATCATCTTTAGTATTACCGCTAACGTTGAGTATATGAAACGTAGCCATGCACGAATTTTGCAATTAAGCACTAAACTATCTGGCTATGTTTTATATACGGTGTTATGCCTCGTTTATTATTTATTTTACAATTATTAATAAAATATTTGTCAATTTACTTGCATATTACAATTATTAATAGTATATTTGTAGTGTAATTAAAAAATAAGCAATATGAAAACTAAAGAAGAAAAACTCGAAATCATCAATAACGCTATTGATGCGATTATGAATCTAACAGATGTAAATGATTCAGCTATTGACTACCATTATTTTATTCATTCTGAAAATAGTGTAGTTATGAAATTAAGAAGAATTTACACATCAATTGAGGAAAACGAATGAGAATAATACTTGTAATATTTAACGATAGGTTTGAGGCTTACACAAGTCTTAAACCTTTCTTTGAAGCTTATCCTAAATATACAGAACTCAAAGAGCAAATAAACTATACTATGTCTCGAAAAAAACAGCCTTACGAGCATTCAGATTTCAAGTTACAGCGAATGAATGTACGAGGCTCTTTAAATGAGGCATAACTACCGTGTATGTATGCAAAATGTTTACATACACAACTAAATTTGAAATAATGAAACACCTCCTCCCCATTCTATTCCTATTCTCCTGCTCACTTACTCCATTGGACTGCTCAACAAATCAAACAGTCGAGGTTCAGATAGTCAACAATTCGAGTTGCCCGATAAAATCGGACATCTACACTTCTGAATTCATTGGAGAGAGGCTGATCGATACCGGGCAAAGCGTAACCTATACCGTGCCTGTATGTTCGGAATTAACGGTCTGTTATGATAAACCCTGGGAACATTGGCAGTATATCCCGGTGAAGGTAGATCCTTGTTACACGAAAATAATTTTTGTTGAATAATATGAAGATACTAAATTTATACGCCGGTATTGGTGGGAATCGTAAACTATGGGGAGATGAACACAAAATAACATCTGTTGAATATCGGGCAGATATAGCGGATGTATATTGTTATTATTTCCCAAATGATACGTTAATTGTATCCGATGCTCACCAGTATCTTTTAGATCACTATAAAGAATTCGATTTTATTTGGAGTTCTCCCCCTTGTCAAACACATAGTAGGGCAAGATTATGGGGTTTTAAGAATACGGATAAGGTAGAGGTGAAATATCCTGACATGAAGCTTTACCAGGAAATAATTTTTTTACAACATTATTTTAGTGGTTTATGGGTTGTTGAAAACGTAAAGCCGTTTTATGAACCTCTTATTAAACCTAAAACAGAATTAGGCAGGCATTTATTCTGGTCAAATTTTAAAATAATAAAGACCGAAATAAAAGAGGCTGATATTAAAAAAGGGAATAGAAAAGAATGGAGTGAGTTGCATGGATTTGATTTAAGTAATTTTAAGATATTAACCAGGAAAGACCAAATTTATAGAAATTGCGTACATCCCGAAACCGGATTACATATTTTAAATTGTGCTATGGGAATAGAAAAGGTTAAACAATTCCAATTATTTTAATGAAAAACCTAATTTTCATACTACTTTTAACCTCATGCGCCCCTGAACTTTTCATCACAAAAAAGTACATAGGCAGGTACGTTTCGGGATATGAAAATACTATAACGACCGAAAAGCTTTTTATCAACTTAATCGAACCATGCACCCCACCCGATTCAGTATATTGCTATATTAAGTTTGTCGAACAGCGTATCCCGGGAAGCTGCTTTACAAGGTACGTGCTTTACTTTACTTATGAAGGTACGGATAGTTTATTTTTGATTAGGCAAAACCCGATAACGGGAGAAATTTATTAGATTTTATTTTTTTAATTGGAAATGATTTTGTAAATTTACAGAATTCAAAAACGCGACAATATGACAAGTAATTTTCTAACTTTAAATATTGCCCTCACGGGTAAAACTGCATCAAGGTTGAGTCGCGTCTCCTGGTGCTTTTTTACTTTGTGGGGGCTTTAATTTTGGAGGAATTAAAATGATAATAAAAAAATTATTTAAGGGTGAACCTGAAAAGGCTATTTTAGCAGTTTACAAAAATCAGGATGGCAATATATTCATAACCATAAATTATGAAGACATAGACTATCCGGCTTCATGGATTTGCTTAGATATTGAAGAGGCAAAATTATTTAGAGATAATTTAACTGATGAAATTAATATCTTATGAGCGGTTGGATTAAACTTCATAGAAAGATTAAAGATCATTGGATATGGAATAACCATCTTTATTTAAAGGCATGGATTACTATATTATTAACGGTTAATTATGAGGCAAAAAAAGTATTGATTGAAGGTGAATTAATCGACTGCAATGAAGGTCAAGCCGTTTATAGTTTAGGGAGTTGGGTTAAAATTTTAGGTAAAGGATGGACAATGCAGCGCGTAAGAACTTTTTTTGAATTGCTTAAAGCTGATGAAATGATTAACACAGAAGGACTAAGAAAAACAACACGACTAACTGTCTGTAAATATGCGGATTATCAAATTATACAACAAGGAGATAACAAGGAGGTAACAAGCAAACAACAAGGAGACAACAAGGAGATAACAACAACTAAAGAAAGAAAAGAAATTAAAGAAGGAAAAGAAATAAATATTATATATCCTGTAGGTTTTGAATCCATAATAGAAAATTGGTTAAAATACAAATCGGAACGAAAGGAATCTTATAAATCAAAAACGGGATTAGATAAATTCATTAAACACCTTTTGAATATTTCTAATAACGACCCGGCAATAGCTCAAAAAATAATAGATCAAAGCATGGCTAATAATTGGGCTGGAATATTTGAATTAAAAACAACCGCAAAACCTCAACAAAATGGAAACGGAATCGACATCAGCGCATTCACTCGAAAGTAAGGAGAAAATAGCTAAAAGGCTAAAAAGGTTATATGATGACCACGAATTCAATGTAAAACAGGAGGCAGTGATAACCATTGTTGAAAACCTGAATAAGATAATTTTCGATCGAAACATTGACAAGTTTTTCAATTCGGTTGAAATGGGTGAACTCGGAATACTTTATAAAGCCCCAACTTGCATTATGGTAATGGCTCAGAAGTTTCGCAGTGAGGTTCAGAATAACCAGCGTGGAAGATTTGTTAATGATGGGAAGGGGTTTAAACAGGTTTATGATTAACAGTTCGTATATGAAACGTGGTTTTGATGCACTTTCAAGTTAGTGTGAACCTTAATAGCCATGTTTTATATACGGTGTTATAAGCCGTATTTGTTTGATTATCATCTAAATGTAAAATAATTTAAAAATAATCAGTAAATAGTTTGTAAATACAAAATAAATAACTATCTTCGTTGAGTAATAATTAACTAATAGAAATTATGAAAACAGCACAATTAATAAAAAGAGAAGAAAGAACGCTTTATTTAGGAGAAAACGGTGATATACTTTCTTTAAATGCCACAGAAAAATTAGCTCATTCAATTATGGGCAAAGAAACAAAAACTATAAAAACAGAAGAAGTTATAACCCGATTCAGAGCTAAAAACAACAAAGAATTAGATTCACAGTTTTGGAATTGGATGAAAACAGAAAACCTTGAAAGTGTAAATTATTTTTTAGTAATAGACAATCAATGAAAACTAAGAAGGTAACAATAAGTCTGACTGCTGAGCAACAGCAACAAGCTAAAAATATCAGCAAAGAAATTTTAGGCAATGAAAATATTTCAGGTCTATTTGCTTTTTGGATTAACCAGTACATTAAATCGAAGCCGTCTTAATATGGCTTATAACGGCTGCGGCTAAAACGTCGTTTTAATGCGTTTTTAGCCGCTGTTAGCAACTGTATGGGCGACAATAACCGAGAATAATAATACGAAGCGATAAAGTAATAATTTTAAAAAATGTGCGATGGCAGAAATTATTTTTGAAAAAAATAAAACATACAATGCAGACTGCTTTGATTTAATTGCAGTAATGCCAAACGAATGCTTAGACTTGGTAATTGTTGACCCACCTTACGGTGACGGGATTGGTTACGGTAGAAATGGCAAAGAAATACTAAACAATGAAGACGAAAGTATAAACTATCGTTTTTTAGATGCTGTTTTACCAAAAATGAAACAGGATACAACGCTTTATTTGTTTAGTAATCACAAATTTGTTTACCAAATAAAAGAGTATGCAATATCAAATGGGTATAATTACAGAATGCTGTGTATTTTGGTTAAAAATAATATAGGTATGGGTTATGGCTTTCGCAACCAATACGAGTGTTGTTTGGTACTTGAAAAGGGCAAAGCAAAGTATAATTTAAACGATGTGAGTAATGTATGGAAAATGAAACACGTGCAACACGATGATAAAAGCCATCCGCACAAAAAGGATTATGACATTATTCGCAAAATAATATTACATAGCAGCAATGAGAACGACCTTGTATTTGATGGCTTTTTGGGTAGTTTTAGCACCGCTATTGCATGCCATAAAGAAAAACGGCAATACATAGGGACTGAACTTGACGAGAAATGGTACAAAAACGGATTAAAACAATTAGAATGCTTACAGCAACAAACAACTCTTTTTTAATTGCCGATAGGCAAAAGAAGGATGGGAAATTTTTTAAAATTATGGGTTTAACCGACAACCTTTCAAACGAGGTACAAACTAAGCCCATATTGTTGCTAACTATCATGTATATATACATTTTACATACATACACACCCAAAATAAGCATATAGCTATTAAAAACTAATATAAAATGGATTACGGCAAAACCCCGCCACAGGCAATAGACTTTGAAGAGGCTCTTTTAGGTGCTTTCCTTATTGACAGGGATTGCCACGATTTAATAGATATAATGCTACCGGAGTGGTTTTATAAAGACAGTCATGAAAAGATATTCACAGCGATAAAAGAGCTAAAAAAGAATAGCAAATCAATTGACCTTTTGACCGTAACCGAACAACTCAGGAAAACGGAACAACTCCCGGAAGTCGGTGGAGCTTCGTTTATTACCCAACTTACACAAAAGGTTTCATCCGGGATAAGAGCTAATGAATGGTATGTGGTTATAAAAGATAAATTCCTGTTAAGAGAGGGGATAAGGCGATCGGTAGAGATTCAGGAGTTATGTTATGATAACGCCGGGGATATTGACGAGGTCGAAACGAAACTTTCAGAATTCAAAAACTTTATCGAAACCGAAACCACATCAGAATACGTTGGTTCATCACTTTTTGAGATCAGTAAAGAATCGCTAAGAAACGCAAAAGTAAGAAAATTAAACAGGGATAACGGAATAATGCCGGGGATAAATACAGGCTGTGGTGCTTTGCAACAGATAACAGGCGGTTGGCAGCCATCGGATTTGATTTACATCGGTGGACGCCCATCAATGGGAAAAACGGCTTTTGCGATTTGGTTAGCTAAACAGTCGGCAAAGGCAGGAACAAAAACATGCTTTTTTTCTCTTGAGATGAATGACATATCAATTACCGACCGGGCTGTTTTGGGTGAAACAAGTATAGACCCGGAAAGATGGAGAAACGGCGATGTTACGAATGCAGATTTTGCGTGGTTTGAGGACGCTCAAAAACTTATTAAACGGTGGCCTTTGATATTGTTCGATAAGAATATAAGCAGACCGGCTAACATCCTGAAGATTGTAAAGAAAGAGAAACCAGGGATAATATTCATTGATTACATTCAGTTGATGCAGGACGATAAGGGCGAAAAACACCAGAACCGGAATAGTGAAATGGAAAGCATAAGTAGGAAACTCAAGTCAATTGGTAAGGAATTTAATATCCCGGTGATTGCTTTAAGCCAGTTGAACAGGAGTTTAGACACAAGGGCATCAAAACTACCGGTGCTTTCTGATCTGAGAGATTCGGGGTCAATTGAACAGGATGCCGATTTAGTGATATTCCCGTACCGGCCTTATGTGTATGAAAAAGACGGTCTGGAAGAAACCATTGAGATACACATTGCCAAACATCGTAACGGGAGGCTCGGATGTATAATTATGAAACATAACCAGTATATTAATAATTTCTTTGAAGAAAACAACGGGTTCGCAGAGCCTGAATTTAACCAAAATATAGATTTTTAAATATGAAAACGATTAAAAATAACAAAGGAATTGAAACGCTTATATTCGCTGAAACATTTGAATTTGAAGCGTATGACCAGATTAAAAAATTAGTAAACTTTGAGGCATACGAAAATGCAAAGGTGCGAATAATGCCAGATGCTCACGCTGGAAAAGGCTGCACCGTTGGTACTACTATAACCATAACAGACAAAGTAACCCCTAATTTAGTTGGTGTTGATATTGGCTGCGGAATGCTTACGGTTAAACTTAAAAACCGTGAAATTGACTTTAAAAAACTGGACGAAGTAATTAAAACTAAAGTGCCGTGTGGTTTTAGCGTACATGAAAAATCAAAGAAAGATTTTGACTTTACAAAATTGCGTTGCCAGAAACACGTTGATTTAAGCCGTGCAATGCTTTCAATTGGTTCGCTTGGTGGAGGAAACCATTTTATTGAAGTAGGAAAACATGAAATAACTGGCGAAATTTATTTGATTATACATTCAGGAAGCCGAAAACTTGGTGGTGATGTTTGTAAATACTACCAAGATAAAGCGTTTCAAAATGCCAATGAAATGAGCAAGGTTGTTAAAAATGCAATTGACAAACTAAAAGCAGAAGGCAGAGAAAAAGAAATTGCAGCCGAAATAAAAAAAATTAAAAAGCCTGTAACCGATAAGGATTTAGCCTTTTTAACTGGTAATGACTTTGAAGACTACATGAATGATATGGCTATTGTACAAAAGTTTGCGACATTAAACCGTGAAACTATGTCTGAAATTATTTTAAAAGAATCTGGTTTAAAAGAATCTGAAAGATTTGAAACAATTCATAACTACATTGATTTTAAACGTATGATTTTGCGAAAGGGTGCTGTTTCTGCGGAAAAAGGGGAAACTTTACTTATCCCAATCAATATGAGTGATGGATCTTTGTTGTGTGTTGGTAAAGGAAACGAAAACTGGAACTATTCAGCTCCGCATGGGGCTGGCAGATTAATGAGCCGAAGCAAAGCAAAAGAAGTTATTAATATGTTCGATTTTTTAAACTCAATGAAAGATGTTTACACAACTTCTGTTGTTGACGCAACATTAGACGAAGCACCACAGGCATATAAACCAATTAATGAAATTAAATCATTAATTACGGAAACGGTAGATATTATTGGAGTAATTAAACCTATTTATAATTTCAAAGCTCATTAATATAAGCAGTATAGATAATGAAACCAATACTCAACAAATTAGTAAACATAAGCGTTAAAACGCAATCAGGACACAGGTCAATGTTATCCGGTACGATAACGGATGTAAATGAAGACAAGTTTACTATTCAGGATATTGACGGGACTGATCATGATTTTAGGATTAATGGACTGGAAGACATTATTGAGATATAATGGGGCTAAGACAACATAGAGAATTTCCAGGAAGCGTTAAAGCGTGCCAAAATGCGATAAGCGATTTACAGGAAAGGCAGAACGGAAATGATGTTACCGTTGGAACTTACATGGAATATCAGAGCCTGATTAATGGATATTTGGAAAGGATTGAAACGCTACGGGCAATGAATTGTAAAATAAAGAGTTAAATATTAGGTAGTTAATAAATGATTTTGTAATTTTAACGATTAAATAACTAAACCAATGGCAAAAGAAATAATGATTTCACGTAATTTCCTGCAAGGTCATCCAATGGCAGGTGAAGAAACTTTCTTTGTTGAAAAAATTTGGGAGGCTTTATGGATTATTGGAGTTAAAGCTCCCAGACTGTTAGAAGGTTTGGAAATCCATAAAAATAATTGCATTCAGCGTTGTTACATCCCTAAACTCCACACCATCCGCAAAGGCCACCGTTTTAAAGTTGGCGACAAAGTAATTCTTAAAGTCTGGTCGGGGAAACCTTACCGGAGCAAAAAGATTGCGATTTCACCAGAGATCGAAATCAAGAAGATTTATTCATTTGAAATTATAGGGTCGGATTATATCCTTAACGATGAAATTCTTGATTTAGCTTCTCTAAGAGTATTGGCTCAAAATGATGGACTTTCCAGTGATGACTTTGAAAACTGGTTTAATGTAGATGAATTTGATGGACAGGTGATCTGTTGGGGTGATGTGAATTATTAACTAAATAACTAAACCAATGGACAAAGAAACATTTATCGACCTCTATGTAGGCACAGGAATGCCATCGCAACATTATGAAATGATGTCAAAAGACCTCGACTCTGTTATTCAGGATGAGATTGAGAAACGGGTCAATGCAATTACAGATGAAATGATAACTAACCGAATTAATCGAGGTTTGTATCATAACAACTCTATGAGTGAAATTGTTGGAGTTTTTGAACTTGGAATCAGTTTTGCTAAATCTAAACTATTAAACAAATGAAAACACCGAAAGAATGGTTATCAGATAATGGGTACGGAACCGGTACCAACTTTACATTTAATTCAGTTGCTGGATTAATTGATATGTACGTGAAAGAACTCCAGGAATTAGAACCGTTGGGTTTGAGGGCGGATATTAAAACGTGGATTATTGAAAACCGTTACAACGTAACCGATCAGGCGGGTAATGAGTTAATGGTCATTGATGCTGATGATTTATTGACTATTGAGGAACAAACAGAACTCCCGGAATCAGAACCAACAACCCCACCAGCGCCGGAAGATGTGTTAGAGAAGCATTGTGGAAAAGTTTCTGAAGTTTATCGAAGAGATGCTTATAAAGCCATGCGTGAATACGCCCTCCTCTATCATGAAGCGAAAAGTGAGATTGATTTTGACGGACTGAAACAAAGATGTAAAGATATTTATGGTTTAGATTATAATCTTGCTATGTTTCATTATATCAAATCCGAAATAGAGAAACAAACCAAATAAATCAATAAAATGAAAACACTCCTACTAATTTTAATTACCCTGCTAATTTCATGCAGTGAACCCGAACCTAAAAAGGAACTGACTTATGTAATATATAACAGTCAGTTTTCAGATACTCTTCAGGCCAACGATGTGCAATTATGGCCACGAGCATATGTTTTTTATTCAGATAAAAGAATTGTTGCTAATTACGAATGGTATAAACAAAGTGAAATAATATTTTTTAAAACCATACAGAAATGAAAACACTAAAAGCAAACGACATCCCCCCACGTTTCAGGTTTATCCTGGATATGTACGGGGCGACCGAGAGGCTTATAAAAAACAGGAATGAGTCAGTTTGGGATAACGGAGTTATGGATGATGACGGCTTTGGGCCGTATATTGGATATTTATTTCCGTGGAATGCAACACCTGAAGGATGGGAATATTGGGGTGCTATAGCGGATCAAGACGAACCCGAAATTTTCAGGCTCACTAAGGAGATTGAAGAAAGGGAGAAACAATTAAAGGAGGTGTGAGATGAAACCAGAGCAAGCCGAAATATGTAGCGCATTAAGATTTAAAGTGAGTTATTTACCCGGATCGTTTGATAAAAGATTAGGGATGTCGCTTGATTCATTAAAAGAATTAACAGAAAAACAAAATGAATGGATGTATAGGTTGCTTTTTAAATACCGCAGACAACTTCCTGAATTGTATGAAAGGCATAAAACAAATCCATTTTGTTCAAGGAAACTAAATTAAGAATCCCGTTATTTTACTTTTAACCGTAAAACTTAAATAAGGATGAAACACAAACACTCAAAAAGAAACCTACTGCCTTACATACTTTTGTCTATGGTAGTAATGACCCTCACAAGCTACTTAGTTATATTAGCCGGGGCGCATTTGATATTGAAGTATTGTTTTGTTCGGTAAAATTTGCATAAGTCAAAAAAATTGTTATAACTTTGCCTTTTGAAAACAACAAATGTAAACAGATGAAAGGTCCAGGCAAGGGCAAGACAAACAATCCCAACGGAAGGCCAGCAGGAACAGAGAATAAGTCCACAAAGGAACTGAAAGATTTACTTCTGTCAATCCTATCCGGGCAAGCAGAACACATCGAGGCGTCACTAAACAGGTTAAGGAGTGAAAGCGATTCAAAGTACCTTGATGCACTGACTAAGTTGTACCCGTTTATCATTGCCAGAAAGACGGATATTGAAATAGATACTCCGGTAGAAATCAGCATAACCCCTAAAGAATGGGTAGGATAAAAGTATCTGTGAAGTACCGGCCTCTTTGGGAATCGGAATGTTATTTAACAATAGTAACCGGAGGAAGGGGATCAGGCAAGAGTTACGCTGTTGGTGACTTCATTGAAAACCTTACATTTGAATTAGGACACAAGGTATTATATTCTCGTTATACACTTAACTCCGCTTCAATTTCGATTATACCCGAATTCCAGGAGAAAATAAATATTGAAAATCATTCAGCATTTTTCAAGTCAACACAAACTGAAATAATAAACACACGTTCAGGGTGTGAGATTCTATTCAGAGGGATCAGAACCAGTTCAGGGAATCAAACAGCGCAATTAAAGTCTATTGAGGGTTTAACAACGTGGGTACTTGAGGAGGCCGAAGAACTACAAGATGAAACGGTATTTAACACCATTAAGCGAAGCATCAGGAAAAAGGGAATTCGCAATAGGATAATTTTAGTACTCAACCCGAAAGATATTAACCACTGGATATATAAACGGTTCTTTGATGAGGCTAAAGTGCAGCCGGGTTTTAACGGTGAAAAGAATGGGGTTTGTTACATACATACCACATACAAAGATAATCTCGAAAACCTATCTGATGAATTTATTAGCGATGCCGAGAAATGCAGGGTGGACAATCCGAACCTTTACGCTTACGACTATCTCGGTGAATGGGTTCTGTCTGTTGACGGTGCTTATATTCCATCACATAAACTAAAACGTTACTCAGAGGTTAATAACGAGGGTACAAACCTAATGTACATCGACACAGCAGACGAGGGATCAGATCATTTCGCAGGACTGATAGGCAGGATTATTGATAAACGTTTCTATGTTACCGATGCAATATTCAACATGGAAAACCTGAATGTTAACGAGGCTGTTGTTAGCGATAAAATCACCACTCATGACATTGATAATACTTTCATTGAGAGTAACAACTTCGGGGCTTATTTCATCAGGAACATAAGAGATCAAAACCCTAACAGGGTAATATCAGCTATTAAAAACACAACCAACAAGCACGGGAGAATACTTGCTCAATCCGGTTACATCATTGAATTCTTTGTGTGGCCTGAGAATCCAAACGAAACACTTGCGGCTTTTATGCGGCAAATGTCGGCAGTCACACCGGAAACAAAGGACAAAGATGATGCAGCAGACGCAACTGCCGGGATGGCTGCTATTATTCGTAGAAATTATTTTATGTAACCAAAACCAATATCATGAAAAAACTTTACTATCACATCCTTAACCTCCTGCTAAAGCCGCTACTCAAAGCAGAGAAACCATTGAACCGGGTAAATGAACGATCGGTTGAATACTCCTTTGCGCTTGAAATGATTCAGAAATATTGCACTGGTAAGATTCTTGATGTTGGAACCGGAAAGGGTTCGTTCCCTCACTTGCTTTATTCATGTGGTTACGATGTGACCGCCATTGATAAAAAAGATACTAAGTTCTTCGGTGACGTTTTTTGTAACCGGCATTTCAAAGTTATTGATGCAGATATAACCAAAGGCTTCACAGGGAAATATCAGTTTATTACCTGCATTTCGGTTCTGGAACATATTACTGAATACCAGCAAGCTGTTGCGAACATGGTTAAACTGTTGGATGAGGGAGGGTATTTACTGTTAACTGTTCCTTTCACCTATAACAAATATAACAAAGATGTGTATGAGGGTAAGGAGAAATTTATAACTCAGGTTTTTAATTACGAATTTTTGCATTACGTCATTCCTTTAATTCTTGACACGATTGATGCAAGACAATTCAAAGTCTTTACAGGCAACACGTGGAATGATGGCGAAAGGATTAACCCCGTGGAAGTTTTAGACACAAAAGATTGTCAACTTATGTGTTTATTATTAAAACATGTTAAACATGTTTAATAACATATAAATAATTTTACCCGTTTATTATTTAGAATCATTCTAAATTGCTTACCTTGCACCCATAATTTTAAAATATGGGATTATTCCGCAAGAAAACAGCAGTCCCGACAAGGGTAATAGACCCTAAAGTATTCATTCCTATTGATTTCGGGGCTGATTTCTTATCTTCATCTCTTGGAGTTAACGAAAGTAAATATCTCGAATACTATCTTTCCATCCCCGAACTGCAAGCAATAGTCAATTATCGTGCGAAGTGTTTTGGCTCAATGAAGGTAAAGCTAAGAAAAAAAGACGGTACTGATATAGAGAAGCACCCGATAATCACATTACTCAACCAGCCTAATGTATTGCAGAGCTTTTCGGAGTTTGCCCGGCAATTTTCAATATACCGTGACACGTGCGGAAATGCTTACATCTATACTCTTTTCGGTACAGCAATAGAAAAAACCCAGGCACTATGGAACCTTTCTCCTTATGGTGCCGAGATTGAAATCAATAAAACCAATTCACTCCATACCTCAACTGAGTACAACCAGATAATCAAGGCGTACAAGTTTGAAGCCGAGGACAAACACTATACAGTTGAACCGGAAGAGATAATCCATTTTGCTGATAACCTTGTTATTAATCCCAAAAAGACAGATTTAAAAGGCCGTTGTAAGATACAGCCCTTGGTACAGGCATTGGAGAATATCAAAACAGCATACGAAAGCAGGGGAATAATTTTAGGTAATTCACCCCTTGGAATGATTACTAATGATTCACAGGATGCCGTTGGTACAGTTCCGCTTGACCCGAAGGAAAAGAAAGAGGTTCAAAACCAGATGAAAAACTACGGTACATCCAAAGGAAAGTATTCGTATTTGATTAGTTCGGCAAAACTGAAATGGCAGTCAATGAGTGTGGCAATTACTGAGCAACACTTCAAAGAAGTAACCGAGGACATGCGGACAATTGCCAACGCTTACAGCTTCCCTACTGATTTACTACTCGCTAATTCTACATATGAAAACATAAAAGAAGCAAAGAAACAGTTATATCAGGATTCTATAATCCCGGAGGCTAACGACTGGCTTTCAGGTCTTGCTTCTGCTTTTGGGTTAATTGATACAGGTCTGGAGTTATACGCTGACTTTTCACATGTTGCAGCCTTACAGGAAGACTACGAAAAGAAAGCACGTATGTGGAATGTTACCGTAATGGCAGCAGATAAGGCTTTTGCTTCCGGGATAATAACACCAGACGAATACAGGGAAATACTTGAAAAAACAGGAATGTTATGAAAACAGATGAAAAATTGTATGAAGAGACATTGATTTTGCACAAAGAATCATTAAAAAATTACTCTGATTGTTTGGAAGCTGAAATAAAGCAGTGTTATGAGAATATTGCATTTGAAAAAAAGTCGCTTGAGATTAAAGTTAAGCAATTAAACATAACCAAGGGGAGATTAAACTTACTTGACTGATATGAAAACAATAGAACAAAAAAAGGCAATGCAATTTCCTGTTAAATCAGGATGTGGGCTTCAAGTGAAGGATGTTGATTTGACCAAACGAATTGTTACAGGTTACTTTAATGCTTTTAACTATTTCGATTCGGACGCTGATGTTATCCTTCCGGGTGCATTTAAGAAATCAATTGCTGAACGTGGCCCCGATAGTCAGGCAACGGCAAAGATTAAACACGCACTGTTTCATGACCTCACACGCTTACCCGGTAAGTTGCTAAAGTTAAATGAAGATTCTTTAGGTTTGTACTTTGAAACTAAAATGAGCAATACAACCGAAGGCAATGATACCCTTATTAACTATCAGGAAAAGATATACGATAACCATTCCATAGGGTTCAGGTATCTTGATGTTGAAATGGTGGATTCAAAATCTGAAAGATGGAAAGCGGTTTTAAGTTCTGTTATAAACCGTGACGAGGCCGAAAAGAACGAATATTTATTCCTCATCAAAGAGCTTAAACTTTGGGAGGGATCCACCGTTGCCTTTGGCGCAAACCAGCTAACACCTTATCTGGGTAGTAAGTCAATGAACCCGGAAGGGGTAAAAATAAAATTATTCGAGCGGATGGAGTTACTTGAAAAACAACTCAAATCAGGAAACCAATCGGACGACACAATGAGTGATTTTGAAATACAAATTATTCAGATTAAACAAATGATCAATGAAATAATCGAAATGAAGCCAGATGATAAATCCACCTTTGTTGAGGCCGGACGAAAGGAAGCTGAGTTTGATTTTACAAATAAGTTACAAACAATCAAATTCTTTTAAAAAATGGACGAAAAACAATTTAACGAGCTTGTGTCCAAAATGTCCACTGAGGCAAAAAATGAAATCAGCAGACATTTCTCGGATGCAAAAAACGGCTTTATCACAGCAGACCAGTTTAAGGTAGAGGCTGAGAAATTAGCCGCTAAAGAAGACCTCACAAAGATGAGTGATTCTATTGAAAAAATGGCAATTGAGATAAAAAAACTCAATGAAAACCCGGTTGGTAAAATGTCACTCGAAAAGGTTATTGAAAAAAACCTTGACGATCTGAAAGCCTTACAGAGCAAAAGTAAAAGGTCTGTGATCCTTGATCTTAAAACCGCCGTAACAACTGCAAGCATTACTTCCGACACCGGAGCAATGCGTTTGAATGACATAGGTCAGGCTGCTATTCGCAGGGTAACAATCCCACAGATCATAAGAACTGTAAACGTAAGCCCTAATAACCACGGTGTTGTAAGGTACTACGACCAGTCGACCACTACTCGTAACGCTGATGCGAAAGCTGAAAATGTTGCAGCTCCCGAATCCGCTCTTGCATGGACTGAATACAATCTGACACTTGAAAAACTGTTAGATTCTATACCAGTATCTCATGAATCAATGACTGACATTGATTTTATTGCTGGTGAAGTTCGCAGGTTCCTTGAAGTAAACATGCTTCTGAAGGAAGAACAGCAGATTTATTCCGGTAATGGAACAGCCCCTGAATGGGAAGGTCTTTACACAAATGCAACTGATTACACCCAGGCGCTCGGTGCTGCTGACAAAGCCCTCACAGGTGGAGTTATTAAAGCGTCTATTGCTGACCTGATTATGTACGTGGCTACAAAGATAACCAACGGAAAAGAGGGTAAATTCAATCCTTCATTCGTTCTGGTAAATCCTTTGGATATGCTTAACCTTCGTACTATCAAGTCAACTGATGGACTGTATATCATTCCTCCTTTTATGGCTGCTGACGGTTCACGTGTTGGTGCGCTTCAGGTAGTCGAAAGCTCACTTGTTACAGCTAACACCTTGTTAGTTGGTGACGGTAATCTTGCTACCCTGTATCAACAGGAGGCTTACGCCCTTGAACTTGGATGGGTTTCTACTCAGTTTACTGAGGACATGATGACCCTCAAAGCCCGCAAACGTGGAAACGTTCTGGTTCGTAACGTAGATGCAACAGCGTTTTATAAGGTTACTGACATTGCAACCCGTGTTGCTGACATTTCTGCATAGTATTAACTTAAAAAAATTCATACAAAATGAAAAAGTTTTTTTTAATTTTCAGTTTACTTGTTGCTTTTGTCTGCATGGCATCGGCACAGGCTACTATTCACACCTTTAAAGAGGGCGGAGCTAATAACATCGCTTTCCTTGGTGCTGCTACTGACACCGTAGGTCAAACAGCCGGCGGTCAACTCTCTATTTACAAAGTTATCGACATGAGGTCGACTACTGTTCCGTACTTTTTTTACTTTACAGCAAACATCACTAAGTTATCGGGAAACGTTGCTGGTGATTATGTTCAGGTTCAGGGTTCAATGGATGGAACGGCATGGACTGTACTTATGAATAAAACCCTTGGCGATGCTACTACTGCTTGCGTGTTTACCCGTACCGATTCGGTTGCTTTCGGGTATCCCTATCTTAGGGTACTTGTCACGAGTGACGGCGGCGTTGGTAATGCAAAACTAACAAGTATCTATGGTAAAGTTTTGGTTCATAAAAAATAGGATATGACACTTTTTAAATTCAATAGCGGAGAGGTGAAAGACCTTGACAAACCTTTGGCAAATGTACTCCAGACACGTGGTCAGGGGAAAATTATCGAAGGTGAAAAGGAAATTACCCCGGAAGATAACAAGGAAAATAAACAGGTTCGCAAACGCAAGACAAAATGAACTTAATTGATAACACCTATTTCATTGGAGAGATAAACCTCCCTTCGTCTGTTTTGTCCGGTAATTTGGCAACTATTGACGCTTATATTGAACGGTACGAAAAGGAATTTTTAAAAAACCTTTTAGGGTACGATCTTTATAAGGAGTTAAAAGCCGAGATAGAAGACCAGACATTTACAGAGAAATGGGACGAGCTTGTCAATGGTGCTGAATACACCATTGGAGGCTACACAAAAAAATGGGATGGGTTAATCAATTCAGAGAAAGTCAGTCCGATTGCTTACTATGTTTATTATAATTACCTTAAAGCTAACATTGTAAATTATGAATCCATCGGGGCGGTTTCGGCATTGAGTGAAAACTCAGCACGTGTCGCTGCCGATGGTCTTATGATTAACGCTTGGAATCGCTACGTTGATTTATATAACAATGCGATTGAATTTCTTTTAGTCAATTCAGAATCTTATCCAAAGTGGATACTTACCGCAGAGGAAAAAAATAATACTTTCGGGATATGAGCGCAAAGTACATAGTAGATTTAATTGGAAGCGTAGTCGATTCGATGCGAATTGATGAAACTCCTTACTATATGTACGGTCATCCATTGGAGGTTATCAATACTCTTACCGAGTACGAGAAACATCCAAAGATGAAGCTCATGAAGTACCCTTTGATAGTTTTGTTTCAGGATTTTGAAGAGGCAAAAGGAAGGCATCAGGGAATTGATTCGGATGTTAGTCTTAACCTTATTATCTGTACCAATACGCTTGCAAAGTACAAGAGTGCCGAAAGGTACGAATTAAACTTTAAACCCGTTCTTTACCCCTTATATGATCTCTTTTTAGAGAAATTAGCAAGTTGCGGATATTTCAGCGGAACGCTTGGAAATTTCCAGCACACAAAAATTGACCGGATGTATTGGGGTAAGAACGGGCTTTATGCCAGCGAAGGAAACATATTTAACGACCGACTTGATGCTATTGAAATTAAGAACCTTGAACTTAGTGTTTTAAACAAATCAAATAACTGTAAAAAATGTACAATCAATTAACCAATTTAGCTTCCCTCGGTAACACCGGAAGAGTAGGCTCAAGCGAGAATCTCGGATATTGGGCTAAAATCCTTTGGGTAAAACCGGACTGGGAAATAGACACAGAGGCGAACGCTCTGTTACAGGCTACTTGGGATGCAGATATAAACCTTAAACAAGTCTATCCATTTCCTTACTTTGAACAGGTAGAGAACCAGGACGAGGATGATGTTAAGGAAACGCTCTCAACCGGTCTGGATGTATTCATACGTGAAGGGAAAATAAAGGAGGTCGGTTCAACTAACCTCAGTATTATGACCCTTCAGAACCTCAGAACCTTTAATAATGCAAAGGGTTCTATTATCCTTATATCCAGCAATGGGTATATAATGGGATATTCACCTGATGGAGTGAAACTGAAAGGCTTTACACTCCAGAACTTCCATGTTGGAGGAATTGGTAAAACAGACGGTACGACACAGCGTAGAACCCCGATAAGTTGGGGTGTATCTGATTCATCTCAGGTATTGGATTACGGGGTAGCAATCAAACCGTCATGGAACCCTCTTGATCTTGAAGGATTACTTGATGTTGACTTGGCTCTTACTGCTTCTGTATCTGCTTCGCTGGTGCAGTTTACAGTAACTCGCAGATGTGATAGCGAAGGAGTTGACGGTCTGGTAATTACTGACTTCTCGTTTTTGAAGAGTGCTGGAACCGTTCAGGATGGCGGTGGCCTTGCTTTTGTTGAAATCGGTGGAGGTGAGTATAAATTTACCGCAACGGCTTCACTTGTTGACGGAACGCTTGATCTGAAAAGACCTGATTTACA
>ERZ869921.479-NODE-479-length-24608-cov-3.999878_pt1 | contig 24608 bp, 42 predicted proteins | sample MGYA00579310_ERZ869921 | MGnify/ENA primary metagenome ERZ869921 (study PRJEB32216, sample SAMN09231816) | wastewater metagenome | place: USA: Maryland | collected 2016-06-21 | study: EMG produced TPA metagenomics assembly of the PRJNA472060 data set (Reclaimed... | reverse complement strand
ATATCCTGCCGTTGTACTCTGTTCTTGTTGCCTTAAATTTGTGCTTCATCTATACAGTGTATCACATCTCTAGTGCTACTGGTAGGACTCTATAATCACCTTCTGTCGTGACTATTCTAGCTCTATTGGGCGCTCCATCTTTATAGACACCTGAGACTGCATGCATTCTTTCGATCCACTCTACAGCCTTGCTGAACTTCGCGAAGTATGCCACTGTCTCCAGGTCTGGATTGATTGCCCTGTAAAAGCACTTCTTAGCCACTTTGCAATCCTTTCAGGCGCTGTATCTCTTTCGCCCATTCTACTTCGGTAAGCTCCCTTGCCTTCTTGGCCTGCTGAGCCTTATAGAGTATCTCCATGAGGCTATTAGAGTCTGGTATCATGCGATCAATTACTTCGTTATAGTAATCGTAAGTGACAGAGTTCGTTACTATGTCCCTACGCTTACGGATAAGCAGTGATGCGTCTCCACAGATCCAGAATGTTGACGTATACCGATCCATGGCTACTCCGTCGGCAATTCTGCGAGGAATGTGCCCACTAGACCGTCAAAGCCGCCAACAAGAATTCCTACCGCTTCACCATCAGCATTGAGCACAACTGTACCGCTGCTGCCGAATGTAGCGCTGATAACAACCCAATCCATGTCATCGATCTCAGAGGGTTGATCTGCGAATCCCATCTTGCCACTGTAGTAGCCTTCGTAATAGTTGACCCGTGTGCCTAATGGGCCAGACCACATGAACACCTGTTCGCCGATCGTGTGCAAAGGCTTACCTACGTTAAGTGGCTTAATGTTTTTAATGGCATCCAGATCTTTATCTACTACTTTGAACAGCGCATAGTCGGCAATGGGCCATGCGAATGAATAGCTCTCAAGCTTAAGGTCAACGGTATCATCATTGCTGAGAACAGCGCCGTAGCTTCCATTTGGGAATTCGTCTACACAGTGACCGGCAGATAGAACATACGTCTGCTCATTGATCTTGATGAACGAACCGCTACAGATGGCTCTCCAGGCTTCGTGATTCTTGTCCAGCCAGAGTAGTGATATAGAGGCCTGCTTGGCTTCCCGAACGCCATTAAGTGCGGCGTTGGCGACACCAGTGGATACCAAGATTGCCATCATTGCTTTATAGAAATTCTTCATCATCTTCCCCTATTACGCCGATCTTCCCGATCATCCCTCTGGCCGCTATAATGTCCTCTGCCATCGTAATATTATGATTCACCCTGTTAACCACATCAGTCTCTTCGATGGATTCTGTGTCCTCCTCTGCTTCGTCTATGATCGCGTCAAGCGTCTTATTTGACTTCTTTGGTGGCTCTTCTTCGTCCTCTGGATCCTCTACTAGCCGTAGTGCTATTTTTGAGAGAGCGATTATTGCTTCCTGTAGCGCTATCTTTACGTTTACGTTTTCCTGTGCCACGTGGTATATCCTTTCGGCGGTACTTGTCCAAGATCTCGCACCACACTTTTACTTTTGTGACATCCTCGTATGGGTAGATACCGTACAGACTGAAAAACTCCGCCTTAGCCTTGTATCCAGCGCCACGTTGCACATAGGTCCACTTTCGAGGTTCTGGCATACTGTACTTAGGTTCAATGCCAGCCTGATACTTCTTCAGCTCTTCATTGGCAATTGCATCAGCTTCATCTATCTTTGCCCTAATCTTCTTTCGGAGCCTTGTTGGCATTTGTCGGCTCCAAGTAGATGGCTTGCGACTTTCCCAGCTACGTTTCCAGATACGCCAAAGAGCGGCATCTTCTTCCGGTTCCGCTCCATACTTTTCGACGAAACGTTTGCGTAGACCAGCTTTCCACTCGTCCATTTATACTCCCTCCTTTCCTTGACTCAATACTATCATTGTTGAGTCTTCTTGTCAAGTTGCTGCTGTCTGGCCCTTTCGTCAGCTTGCCATTGTCGCATACGTATGTTCTTTCGGGCCTCTGCCTTTTGGGCAGCCCTACTTCTTAATTCCACAAGGGCGGATTCGATAGAGCCATTTGCGGCTACCATTGGTCCAAGGTAGGATCTATAGACGTCATGGACAACAACTCTCAGTTTCTCTATGACCTCAGGGTCCTCTATATGCAGCATTGCACATAGCAGGTGCTCTAAAGCCCGTTTCTTGTGGAATCCATCATTTGGGTTCTCTTCTGGTTCCTGTACGTCTATGAATCCCTCGATATCCTTGTACACGAATGGGGCGTACCTATTCTGCCGCACTGACTCGAAGAACATCCTTTTTAGGTCTGATTTTTTCATGCGTCACCTTGTAGATCTCAATTATCGCATTGAGTAGCGGTAATACGTCTGGAAGTACATGGACTCTGTCTGCTGCCTCTGTGAGATAGAACATCATGTCGACTATCTCTTCGTCCGCCTTACCGAGGATATCCATTACCGAGCCTGGGTAGTCGGATAGGGTTTGGCCATGCTCGGCAAGCCCTTTCTCGTATTGGCTCTTTACGATGTTCGGGAACCGAGTTGAGTTATATCCCATCAGCTTGCGGACGGTCTGGTAGTTGATGTTGTAATAGATATCTTTCTTAGTCATCCGTAGCTCCAAACGTCAGCGGAAAGTGTGGCATGACCATGTCTCTCATAGCTGCAGCGTATTGCTGTATTTCCCACTGAGCACCTGCATGTGTCCGTAGGTCTACGAAGTGCAATAGGCTTCTGAGGTTAAATGTGTAGATGCTCGTTGTGTACATAGCTTGGGGCAATACACCCCTAGCCTGCTCTCTACAAACACCTGCGTCTATCAGTATGTGGTACGACCGTACGACAGCCGCGCATGTAAGTTTGTACGTGCTGATGAAGTCATCGAGCTCGCTGCCTCCTTCGACAGATGCTTGACGATTGGACTTAGACTGTTTGCGTAGGCTTGCTGGAACATAGTATTCATCTTTCACCTCTACATATCTTGCTGAGATCTCGTTCTTGCTGATGCCGATTCTATGGCGAACTATCTGCCTATCTACAAAGATGGGGCACTTTATACGGAACTTGATCATGTTGTGTTCGAATGGACTCATATGCTGATGCTTAAGTAAGTATCTGATTAACTTGCCGTTAGCCTCTTCATCTGTGTTTCCAACCTTGTCAAAACTGACCCTGGCTGCGTCTACGATATCTTGGTCCGTGCCAGCCACCATCAGCAGTTCTACAGATCCTATGCCATCATTCAGTGGGTAAATCAAGGTCATGCTCCTTTACGTATGGGTGGAAGATAAAGCCTTCCGTGTCTAGTATTTCTGTCGTTTGCCAATAGGGCCTGTACCGTATATTAGCCCCTGGCCACTCAGCGAACCTAAGTCCAAGTGCCTGTCCACAGAGCGAAAGGATATCCTCCTCTATCGGCATCAGCATCCCATGGCGATCTATGTAGTGGTCGCACTGGAACCTGTGGTTGGGGTGCCTCGCCATTGCGGCTATCTTGGATGCTACCTCCCTTCTTATGGCGTATGCGCCGCCCAGTGGCCATATACCATGCTTGAACTTCGTAAGGGTACCACAGACGTCTGCGTGCTCCGGAAGGACTATGTCGCCCGTTATGACGCAATCTGGGTCAACCTTAACAAGCCATTCTGATTTTCCAACGGAGAGGTATCTGCTTATCCATAGGCCGATGTTCCTGCGCTTGGTCCCGTTATCCTTGATGGCTATTGACCCAGCAATTGGAGTCTCGCCATCAATGTAATTACAGACTATGTCCACTTGCGCGCATCTCCTCAAGCTGCTCGTCGACCAATGACCGGAAGGCCAGCTGCTTGTTCTTGGATGCGGTTACACCCGACTGGTGAACATACTTGCTGGATTTGCGCCTATCGTATGGATACATCGAAAAGGTGGCATGGGCGACCAATTGTCCGATTGGGAGGAAGGGCCTTAGCCTTCCAGATCTGTGGACATCGAACTCAAGTGTTAGATTACCTTTGAACCCTGCGTCTATGTATCCTGCGTGCCTATGGCTTATTCCTTCGCGTCCTGTGGATGATTTGTCGAGGTACTGCATCGACACCCATCTTGGTAGATACAGGTACTCACAGGACGACGCAAGGAATGCATCACCTACGGCGAAGTCTGCCAACATCGTTTTACGGCCACCATCCCATGGGTCTGTAAACCTAAGGTACCCATCTTCATCCAGCTTCGCCTTGGTGTTCGGGTATTCTACGCCCCTGAACACTTGCAGCAGTATGGTGTCATCCATAGAGATGTCATACGACCCTGGGTTGACCTTGGTGTTGTCGTAGTCCTCTATGACGGACTCACCAAAGAGATACCAAAACCAGTCTCCTAGTACCATAAATAACTCCTTTTGTAGTTTGTGGCTACAAAAGGAGTATATCAAATATCAGGTTAGTTTGTCAATCTGCGTTTTAGCAGTTCTTCCTCTTCCTGCTCGTAGTACAGTGCCTCTATAGCTAGGTACTCGGCCATTAGCACAACAATCTTTCGCAGTTGGCTTACCACAGCAGCAACGACGATCACAAGCGTCATGAGGACCAGCGTCACAAATCCAAGTATTGTAGCAATCATAGTTCGCAAACTCCTGTTGGGCATTCCAGTGACACTTCCGTGTCCGTATTGAGGACTTGGTTTGATCTGCTGCCGTCCCTGTAGACCGTGATGCCTTTGCACCCCATTTCGTGCGCATACCTATAGGCATCCAGTACATCTTCAACAGTTGCGCTATGTGGCATGTTGATCGTCTTGCTGATGCTGTTACCTACGTGCCTGTAGTTCATTCCATCCTGTGCCGCAGCCTGCATAGCAATGTGGTCACGGTAGTGGATCTCATGGCTTGTCTTAAAAAGATCCTGCATGTACTTAGGGATAAAGCTCAGGCCCTTGAGTGATCCACCGTTCTTCTGGATAGCTTCTACCACTCGCTCTTCGTCCCAGTCTACCTGCCCACCTTCGAGTAAGGCAAACTCTGGATCTGGATCATGCTCTCTCAGCATCTCCATCAAGAGCGGGTCTAGGAAGATTCTATCCTCTGAGCCGATCTTGCGTCTGTACGTTACTGAGAAGATGGGCTCAATGCCGCTGGACACATCCATGATCATAGAGGTAGTGCCGGTTGGTGCAACCGTCAGCAAGGCAATGTTCTTACGCTCAAATGGTATCGACATACGCTGCCTGCCGTCTGACATATTCACGGACTCTCGATCCGCCTCTACGGCCATCGTACGGAACATCTTCCATGCCGCAGAGCGTCCAGCGTCAGAGTCGTATCTGAGCCCAAGTTTAATGAGTGCATGTGCAAGCCCCATTACGCCAAGGCCAATCCGTCTATTGCGCTGAGACATTACGCGCGATTGCTCTGTAGGCAGGATGGCGTAGTCGAGGTTAGCGTCAAGATATCTGACGTACAAGCCTACGTCATTCGCGAAGCTCTCTGCATTAAATACCGCATTCTTTGTAACATATTTCAGAAGATTCATAGCCCCCAGATCGCAAGGCTCTCCAGGATAAAGGGGCACCTCGCCGCACGGATTTGTACTGAGTATATATCCATCGATGGCCGCCAATGGATTATCTCTGTTGATCGTATCTACAAAGAGTAGACCAGGGTCACCAGTCAGCCATGCATGCTTTGCGATCTTATCGAGGAATGGGTTATCCATATCCTTGTCGCGTGCAAGGAAGCTGATGTTAAAGGCAGAGATCTCACCCAGCCTATCCTCGACATCATGGTCTTTGCAGCTCAAGAATATCTCAGCGTCAGGGTGGTCGACAGAGAGTGTTGCCATGCCAGCGCCACGCCTTGTACCACCTTGGCGAACTGATCGAAGCACAGATTGGAAAACATACCTGAGGGCATTGATAGGTCCAGCTGTGTGACCACCAAGGGACAGCCAGTGAATAATATGCTGCACCTCTATCGCAAATGATGCGGCTCCCGAACTTGTACCACCAGACCCTTTGATAGGTGTACCCTCGGCTCTAAGGTTTGACCAATCAAGGATTACCTTCTTGGCGCCTGTACGAACTGCGTCGAATGGAGCCCTGAAGATCGCGGATATGCTGTCGTCTACTACGATGATCGGTGCAGACATGGCCTCACGCTCGCTGTAATCAACGATAAGGGCCCCACGGCGGTCAAAGCGTCTCTTAGGTTGCCCATAGGCCGTGATGTCCGTATATTGCCATTCTACGAAGTCATGGTAGTCTGGGTGATTCGGATCCATCGTATGGTAGATTTCGATGTCTACCGGCTCAGCAAATTGAACACTCCTGAATGGATCGAAGTTGATACCGATCCCACCGCCAACCTTTGTAGTTGCAGCCACTTTTAGGACAAGGTCTTCTACGTCGTCCAAATAATCAAACCTGCGCGAGTTCGGCGCTAGGACAAAGCAGTTGAGTGTGTTCCGGTGGCTAGTCCCAGCACCAGCTAGGATACGCCCACCTGGGCAAAACTTCTTCTCCATGATCCGTTGGAACAGGAGGAGCCTGTCATCGTTGTCTGCAAATGGCTCAGTGGATCGCCAGAACCCTTGCTCTATCGTCTCCTCATCGCTGATTGCATATTGCCTCGCGAATAGCTCTCTTGATGTTGTCAGGAATGCGCTACCTAGCTTTTTTGAGATGCTGTGCATGTCGTTCATATCTGTTTTAACCCCCTGCATCCTAGGATACGTCCTTGCACTGTCTTAATGAGTTCGCCCGGTGCGTACACATCTGGTCTAGACCCCATCAGCTCCTGCAGCACAATCAATGACACGATATAGATTGTGTTTGGCTGTGGATCTGGTAGTCCAACTACGTCACCGAACACCACCTTGCTTATGGGTATCTTGCCAATCCTGAACACCCTGTCTACAACTGTGGACGAATGCCTGGCCGTCTTCTTCCCTGGTGGGATCCTGAGCCAACTGCCGTCAATGAGCTCGATATTAATATCGTGCTGAGTGCAGTTAACTATCTGCATTTCCTTCATCTTTCCTCCTTTGTTTATCTAGGTTATCATATCTACAGGCCACTATCAAGCCGCGCTATCCCTCCTGTGGGCGTTCCTGATCCTTGTGTGCTTGATCCAGTTCAGTACCTCGGTGGTCGGCAGCATTGGCGCCTTAGGTGATTCGTATGGCCAATACCCAAACTTTTCCTTGTACTTAAACTTTGTCCACCCAGGTTTGTATTGCCTTGATAGCTGTATGTAGTAGAGTTGCGAGAGCCACGCCTCTTTTTCGCTTTCGCTGTACGACTTTTTTGGGGCCTTACGTTTAGTCGAGGTCACCTCCACCAGGTCGCCATCGACATACTCTGGCATCTTTGTCTTGTAGTGTATGTATCCACAGGAAGGGCAGACGATGGTGCCACTAAATACAGTGGCGCACATCTCGCATGTCAGCTCCTTGATCGCCTTCTCCTTCTTCTTCTCCCTTTCCTTCGGGGCCTGATTGGCGTGCCTAGTGTCATCTAGCACCCATGTCTCGTAGTCCTCTACAGCACCTAGTCGGCTAAAGGTTCCACCATGATCAAAAATCAAGCAGTCCGATTTTCCCTTAGCCGGCCTTAAGCCGCGCCCCAGTTGCTGTAGCCACTTAATGATCGACTTCGTAGGCCTTGCAGATATGACGCAACCTATGTCGGGTATATCTACGCCCTCGGAGCATACGTCTACATTCCATAGCACCTGCAACTCCCCAGACCTTAGCGCCTCAAAGATCGCATCTCGTTCAGCTAGCGGCGTGTTCCCATCTACGTGGGCACTTGGTATACCGGCAAGGTTGAAAGCGTCGGCCAAAGACTTACTATGCACAACCCGCACAGCGAAGCCTATCGTCTTTCTGTTCTCGCCGTACTTCTGGTAGTGCGCGACAATGTCGCCTACCAGCTTTGGTGCCTCCATTACGCTGGCCAATTCATCGGTCTGATAGTCTCCAGCCAGGCTCTTTACCGTAGACAGATCTGGGTCTGTCGGCGTGTAATACCTAGGGCGCACCAAGTAGCCCTCGGCAAATGCTCTACTAAAGGTCAGCGGGTGCACCATTGCTGTAAAGATGGCACCGAGCCCTCTTCGATCAGATCGTGTAGGTGTAGCCGTAAACCCGAGCACGATAGCCTTTGGGTACATCTCAAGGAGGCGTTTGTACATGCCATTAGTAGGGTTAAACAAGTGGCACTCATCGATGATAATGATATCTGGGTTTACGCCGTACTGCTTGTGCTTGCTTAACCAGCTCTGGATTGTACTTACATATGCCTTTGCGTCGTATACAGGCTTAAGACCAGGACCTACGACCGCATGCTTCTGCATTAGGCCACTCAACCTGCGGCTCATGTCAAATACGAGTTCCCTCCTGTGGACTAAGAACAGTGACACCTTGCCAGGGTTAGCTTTAATGATCGTAGATATGACTGATCCCTTACCGCTACCTGTAGGCATTGTGAAGAGTATGCGCCTGTGTCCGCTATCGATGTGTTGCTTGATCTGCCGTATGCCATCTACCTGGTAGTCTCGGAGAATCATACAGCTACCTCAAGGTATACGTCTCTAACTGTAAGTCCACAGGACAGCGCATCGAGTCTCTTATTGGCCAGGTCTCTTACCTTCTGCGACTTGGCGTTGGCTTGCCGCCTAAGTGTATCTTCTACTCTCCGTCTATAGCTTGGTAGGTTCTCTCGCTCGATTACTACCGCAGTTTCGAAGTCCATTGTCAGTTTTAAGGTATTATCTACATTTTCTACTAGGCCCAAGGAAATTAGACGCTCTACGTTGCGCTCTACGGCCCTTGTAGAGAGTCCTGTGGAAGTAGACAGCCTGGAGATGCTGCTGTCGCCTAGAGATAGCCTGTAGGCCACACCACGCAACATGGGCAATATAGAGCGTACTTGGACCACCTTTGTTTGGGTTGGAGCAAGCTTCGTGGGCGATTTAATAGTCTTGACCTGTCTCGCCCCGCACAGGACTATCAACTTTGATGGTTGGATCTTCATGATGCCGAGATCATCTGGTGACTCCGGCAGCCATAGTACAAATGGCGAGATACGCTCTGATGGATCCAGTTGCCCAAAGCCCATAGCGAAACCTAGGTCGGCCATCTGGGCAAGTCTAGTACGCAGGCCTTGGTAGTTTGTATCGCCAAGGACCGCAGCCAATCCAGTGATACCACCAAAGTTAAGGTAGTACCCTTTTCCAGCTGAGTGCTGCACCTTACCAGCAGCCATAAACTCGATCAACTCAAACCATACTTTACGCATCGACGACTTGACCATTGCGTTGCCTGTTGCCATGTCGATTATGTCTGACCCAGCCTTGAGCAACTTAAACTTACTGTCGGCGTATGCCGCTGCAACTGCCTGTACGTCAGAGCTGTCCTTGTTGGTCGGCGTAAAGCACTCACCGTTCCACCTAGCAAGTGTAGCGGAAATTGTCATCTGGCCGTATGTTGACCCATTGGACGAGTGCTTGTCATCCCACTTAGCTCTGTAAAGGGCAGATCCGCGGAATGCTTCGTCGATCAAATACTCATTGCCGTGCAACCAAAAGGCAAGCTTCATTACCAGGGCTGCGTCAGCTCTACTGTGGTCGTTGCCGTATGAGGCTATGTCGCCGTTATAGAGCCTCGACAGTACAGGATCCTTACTGAGAGCGAACGACAGAGTCGTTCCATCAACTACATATTCCACAGAACTGAGAGGTTGGGGTTGCTTCTTAACCTCCTCTTTGACGAGGAGAGCCTCACAGAGCACATCGAGCTCCGTCTGCTTATCCATTGGCACTGGCATGCCGTATGCGATGTCACCGGTCATCGTGAACATGCGCCCTGTAGAATAAACCTCAAGCCCTACTTCATCTGTGAGCGTAACTCTAGACTTGTAGCCAGGCTTAAGGTCCGCCTGGATGATGATGTGGCATCCTTTACCGGATGGGCTCATCTCTGTGTAGCTATCAAATGCATCGATGATCTTCTCTGCCGTGGGTGGCACACCCTCACCTTCGTATGTCTTCCAGTCGAGGTCGATGCCGACAAAGGGCGTATCGCCAAATTGGAATCCTACACCAAGGTCCGTAGATGCGGCTGCAGCTTTAGCGGCGACGATGAATGGTGACCACGTCTTTGGGTCATCTGCCCTTGCTGGCTTACCCGTCCTAGCGTCGACAGGCATCTTGGTTGTCTTGCCATCCCGCACGACAAACTTCCAGCATATCCAATTCGGATAGCTGATCATCTCAAGCGGGATCGTTTTCAAGCCGTGTTTGATTGTTTGCTTTGCGTTCATATGCCCTCCTTAGGGGAAATAGATTCTATTATATCAGAAATCTGGGCCATATGCAAGCACCCAGATCTTAATCGAATCTTAATCGTTAGAAGAGGTTGCCAAGCTCCTCATGGATCTGCTCCAGCTCTGTCTTCGGCGCAGTCGTAGCCTTGATGTACTCAGGGCTGTCAGCGATGATCGACTTGAAGAACTCTGGCAGCGCTTCGTAGACTGTAGCGTCGTATTCGTCTAGGTCGAAGAATACATGCTCGGTGATCTTGTCGAACTTCGTAGATCCCTTCATCGGACCCGCCACGTTGCTGATCTTGGGCTTGCCATTGGAGTTCATTACGACAGTAGCCGTAACGTTTACCCCTAGCAGGTTCTTGACATCGAACCCAGCGAGCTCTTCCTGGGTAAATGCCTTACCGCGCACCTGCTCAAGGTGCTTACGCAGCGTGGCCTTTGGGTTGAGGCTTGCCGTGTAGAATGCGCCAAGGAGTCTAGCTGCCACTTTGCCATCCTGGTCGACGAAGGTTTCTGTAGGGAACTCAAACTGGAGAACGAGCTGTCGGACGAAGCTCTCCTTGTTATCGAATTCTCTGCGCTGTGTGCCGAGGTCAATAACACCTACGATGCGTGCTGGGTATGTGCTTGCTTCAAGTCTTTGTGGTGCTTCTGTTCCTGTGTCAAATTTCATTTGGTCGCTCCTTTGTTATTATTGTAGCACTTTTTAAGTGGTTGGATGACATATAGCTCGTGATCGACAACGACCTCCACTGGATAGCCGTCCCTGTTAGCCATGTGAAACCCATCTGCGAACTCTTGTGACTTCTCTGACAAAAACATTATCTCTCTGTGCGTCATGGCATTCTCCTTAGCAGTTCTAGAAATACTTCGTCCTCGACAACGTACGGATCTATTTTGAGGTTTGCTGTTGCGTTGAGTACCAGCTGTAGGAATCTCAGGTCGGGCGCCGCCTTCCAGTATAACCTAATCTCTTCTAGGATCGGGTCTATCCGCTCTGGGTCCCTCATGCTATTAGTATCTTCACGATGACCATCGGGTCCACACCTAGCTCAATCTCTTCGCCCTTCTCTTGGGCTTCGATTACGTAGAGTCCAAGGTAGTGCCTCAGCTTCTCTATCTCCCAGCCCAGTGTGCGATCTGGTGCGCAGTCATCCGTCCCCATCGCAGCGATATAACTCAATAGCTTTGCTAGCTGCTTTCTGTACTTCTTGCTGCTCTTGCTCATAGATCCTCCAAACGAATCCTGCTCTCCTCAGATATTCCTCTGCGCATAGCGTCATTCCGATCTCCATGCAAGATTTTAATCCTGTGGAATGCACCATCATTATAAGTCACGTACAGCGCAGAATCCTCGTCTAGGTCAACCATGAAGTTGATAGCGGTGTGCTTGTTGCACTTGTCATGATAGAACCTCATGCGCTCCTCTATCGTCTCTCTGCACCTTCGGATCGCAGATGCAGATATATTACGCTTTGACCTACGCCACACTGGGAAACCTAGTACGTTTATGATTTCGTTATCCATCTCGTGCCTCCTTTAGCTTTATTACTGTCTCAATGATAAGTCCCAGCTCTTGTGGACTCATCTCTTTTAACTTTGCTCGTGTGGACTCGTTTATTCTGACCCGCACTGTATGTGATATTTGCCCTTCGTTGAGTGTACCGTACTTTCTCAGGTTAGGGTTGTTCTTCAGGTTCTCCAGGCTCTTGGGATTCATTCTGCACCTACTATCCCGAATTCTTTGGCGACTTCAGCAAGTATGTCCTTCGGGTAGGCGTTGATCTTGCCCCACTTTAGGTCATCGATTCGGTCCACTGCGATGCCCTGCTCCTTACATCTCTTGGCAGCCGCAATACCGATTAGCTTTGCCGTCTCCCTTGTAACCCTTCTTGCCTTGACGAGCACAAAGAACCCACGGACGGTCGCATAGTCTTCTGTGTGGTCGGCGATCGCCTTGACCTCTTGGACCTTAGCTTCGATGTCCTTGAGCTTGGCATCCATCAACGCCTGGCGCTTCTCTACCTCTAGGAGTTGCTGGGCCGATTGCACGAGGATCTCCAGTTGACTCATTGGCTTGCTCGTAGCTCTTAGCCTCTTCTCTGCCTCGATAAAGTACTTCCGAGCCTCCTTGCCCCTGGATGTGTTTGACATCATTGAGATGTGCTTGGCCGCATCTAAGGTGAGAAAGTACTCCTGTCTGGGACGACCTCTTGAATTATTCCGGATTTTCGGAAATATTTGCTCAACGGTATAGTCCGCATCCCCCTCGAGGGAAGCGCGAGATATCTGCTCTCTCACCCAGTCGGCGAACTTTTCCCGCACGCCCAAGAATGCATGTAAATCTCTGGCGCTAACTGCAAACTCTGTGCCCTCTACGACTTGGATCATCTCTACGTTGCTCATACCATCCTCCTGTGAATCTAAAAATCTTGCAACCTCTAGTCCCCTGGGGTTACCCTGAACCATTGATAGCTGCTTGGCCATATCGAGAGTAATGAAGTATTCCTGTCTAGGACGGCCGGTGATAGGTTTTTCCCAAGATGTGATAAAGTCCGTTCCCTCCCTAAAGTCGTACTGTTCGGTGCGCTCCTTGATCCAATCCGCGAACTTCCTACCAACCTCTAGCCATGCGTGCAGGTCTCTAGCGTTAACCGAAAACTCTGTTCCTTCTCTTAGCTGTATCTCCATGGTCTCCTCCTGTCATTAACTATATCACTCGTCGCGACTGATGTCAACTTACTATTGCTTCCAGAACATCTCTAGGATATGCATTAACCTTACCCCATTTGGCGGCTCGCACACTTCTTACAGTACAGATATCTGCCATCCGCTGCACGTTTCGCCGTATTGAAATCCTCAAACGGGAGAATCTCTTCGCAGATGCCACAGCATTTGTATCCCATAGCCTGCAATGTCCTCTTGGCTTCCTTGGCGGCCTTCAGTAGTACCTTTATCTCGTTAATATCCATATCCTGCCTCCTATTTAAACTGTATCAAGTGCTACACTATCAAAACACCAGTCTGATCATTCTCTTCATTGTTTCACCATTCATAAGTTATCGCCTTATCTATGCACATACCAATGTATACGGGAAACCTTGGTACGCCGTATGTCGTAAGCTCCTGATATTTGTAGGAGATGATTGAGCCTACGGCGGGTGGTGACTCGCGATCCTTATCCGTAAGCCCCGTCCCGAGAGAAAAATTTATCCCATGCCTATTGCGCACTATAATTGCACCTATTCTGCCCTTATGCTTACCTTTGCCTTCCGTATATGATATTACTACCGCTTCATCATCCAGGAACCTCTTTGCCTTTAGCATAGACCTGGACCGTCCTGGCTCGTAAAGTGACCCTGGCTCGCGAAGCATTAGTCCCTCTCCGCCATTTGCGATGATTGAATCAAGGCTATCGAGTAGATGCTGATTGTCTATGCACAGATGGTGCTCTACTGGTCTAACTTTCTGCCTGACGTGGAGCAACGAACCTAGTCGCTCCATCCGCTCCTCAAATTGTAGCTCTGATGGCGCATCAAAAACCATGTATCTAATCCCCTCCCATCCTAGATCCCCCTTGACGCCCCTCACGAGGTCCTGGAACCTTTTCCGCCCCATGAATAGCTCGCCATCCAGAGCTATGCCTATTGGTAGTTCTACCAATATTGAATCCGGCGCAGCTATCTCATTACCAAGCCTTGTAATTAGTCGCGTACCGTCCCAATATGCCCTAATGCCATCTAGTTTTTCGCTAATCCACCACCCTGACATGTCTTGGACGCCATTCCAGGAGTGAGCTAGCATAACGTGTCCCTTACCACTCATAAGTTACCGCCAGCCTTCTGTCAATCGGAATGTCCTTTGGCCAATACGGCAGCAGGTAGTACGAGATCGTGCCGGAACGCTTATCGAACATCAGCTTGTAGGACGTGTGTATCTTTTTTGAGTTCACAGAGAGGGCGTATCTCTCGAACTCAGCCTCTGGATTTGGGTGCACCCTTTGCTTCTTGCCGATGATCATCTTGGTTCCAAGCGGTTGTCGCACTCTGGGCAGTCATTGCCCCAGTAGGCTACCCAACCTAGTGACTTTTGGCACCTACACCAATCGCACTCAAAGCGTTCGTAACCCTTAGCTTGCCATTCCCTCACTAGTTTATCCGATGGTGTCATTTCTTCCTCCTGGACGGTATAACGTTTCGCTGAATAGGTAGTTATTACACAGTTATTACTACCTATTCAGCGGACACTTTTACGATTGCTGAAGGTCGCTAATGGTGGCCAAAATAGCCTCTCGACCCTTGAACCCTGAGCTCCTGTGAATTACTGACCCAGCCCGTAAATAGAACATCGTAGGTACAGCAGTGACCCCAAACTCGGTAACCATCTCTGGAGACGCCTCTACGTCGATCCTGGTGATCGTCATGGTATCCTTCAGTTTCTCCATGACTGGCTTGAGCAGGTTACATGGGCCACAGCCCTTCTTGGTGAAATAGATAATCTCTATGTCATTCATACGTCAATCCTCCCGTACAACTTGCTGAGGTCTTTGTTCAGCTTCTCCCTTAGGTTCCTGTTGAGGATCACCCAAGGTGGCAACGTATCTGATGACACATTGAGTTGCTTTCTAACCTTCTCACTGATCCTGATGATTACCTGTAGGCCAAAGAGATGCTGGAGCTTCCAGGCTAGCTGGCAGTTGTTCATGAACTCTTCAGCCGTAGGGTACACAAGCAGCGTCACATCATCTCGTTCCTGTAGAATGCTCACCCGCTTATGCTCCTCTTCTGTCAAGTGGATAGCCAGTGCATCACTTACCAACTCGCTTAGGTCCTCCGTGCTCTTGTGCATATCAGGTCCTCCTGTAATCAATATATCACTTGTTGCGTCTGATTGCAAGTGCCTACATGGGCTCAAGCACGAGACCGAACTGGTGCTGCAACATAAACACGTCCAAGTTGTGTAGCATGTAACACATGGACCCAAAGTAAACACGACTATCTCCAGAGCCATTTGCCCTCTGGAGATAGTCTAATCCTGATGCTGTTAATCCTGATATGTACCTATAGCGCATTACATTCCCCTGGCCAGATCAATCTGCCGCACCCTTAGGGTTGCATCTATCAGTTTGCGCACGGCATATGTGGCCACAGGATTGGCCCAGGGCACACGATCATCCAATAGATAATAGCCAGCCTCTAGATCGATCATAGGCAGAGGATAGCCAAGATCTGCGCTATGTGTGAGCCATCCCTCTATATATTGATCGAGCAGCATCATCTCCGCCTTTTGCAACTTTGCCATATATTTGTCGTAATCATCTCTCCATAGTCTGTAGTGAGCTCTATATGGCCTGTAGGGCCTCCTGAGAGCCTCTGAGCACTCTAACACCCCAGACCACCTTGGGATCGATCCTAGGGGCATCTCAGGCCCTATATGCTCAACATGCCTCTCGTTGAGGTCCACGCTAGACCATTTGCCTATATAGGCCTTAGCGATAAGTTGTATGCCGATGTTGTACTTGAGTGCCTTGATGGCGTAGTCCTGTGATCTGCTATATCTATCCATGCCACCAATTATAGCACAGAGTCTAAAATGACTCCGCTGAATAGGTAGTTATTACACAGTTATTACTACCTATTCAGCGACTCCAAAGTGCGTCCAGCAGCTACAAGTCGCAATCGGCAATTGCTGGCAAGGGCTAAGCGGATCTGCTCCTGTGGATAATTAGCTCCGCCAACCCTCAACCTTGACAATCAGTCGTTGCGCATGTTATGATTAATCCATCAAAGGGACGAGCCCCGAGATAGAGCAGCACTACAAAGGAGTAGAGACATGAAAGTACAAGTTGATCAATTGGTTAAATTCCTGGGCGCTGAATTTGTTGCAGAACTTAAAGAGTGGAGAGGCGCAGAACATGACATCTATGGGTACGTAGAGTTAGTATCTGATGATACCATCAAGTGTAGGCGACTCCTTGAGTTATCGATAGAGCACGGTATTGCACCAGCAACCAAGTTATTTGCAGTTGGCCATGGAGGCAGCCTCTGCACCGCCTACCAGATCAACGCAGGCATGATCTTTGTAGCCACCAACGCTGATGGTGATGTGTGGACTAAGGATGGCTACATAATGCTCGGATCAGATATCAAGCTCATCAAGCGTACCTACGAGCGCAACCTGCCAACTGACTATGCAAACGATAAGGGGCTCTATGTCTGGTGACTCCTGGGAGGAGTTTTTAAAGTCCACAGTTGAGCCAGAGATAGTTGATTGGGGCCCTGATGTCGGTAAGGAGGTATGGCCAATGTACGAGACGGTAAGACCAATCTACATGGTGCTGCATGTAGAGCTAGCTGTAAGCAGCATCGTAGCGGTAAAGACGCTATGCCAGCAAGGTGAGCTCCTTGAGCACTGTGTACTAAATGGTTTAGTTGTCCACGAGATCAAGATGTCTACAAGGCCAACCATAGGCATCAGAGGACGTATCGTAGTGGGCTACAAGGTAGGCGTATACACCAGGCAGGCATCTGAGCCTGAGTGGCTGGTAGCAGACCTTATAGGGCTATCTGGTGAGCCCAGACAGGTACCCAGGTATACATTGACTATCAAGTAACTTACTGGTATAATTCCACACGGAAGGAGGATGATATGACGATTAAAGGACAACCTAACTCGGAGATCGAGGTAATCATTGGCCCAACAGTAATCCCATAAGGCACATACAACCTCAAGAGATAGACCACCCGACCGACTACGGGTGGTTTTAACATTTAGCAATCCTTTAGCAATCCTTTAGCAATTAATAATTATTGAGTAAGATACAGCTCTGGATCAGTATGACTGATTGTGAGTGCGTGCTCATGATCAATAAATAGTGGATTTTTTTATGGTATAATGGATTTGATAAGACTCGCCAAGGCTATGTGTCAGACGACATATCCTCAAACAGGCGGGTTACTTCATTTTTGGAGGTAGATGAGATGGATGATGCATTTTTGGCTTATGTGAGGTTGCAGTTGATGACTTTGTTGGCTCCTGTTGCTGGTGAGTCGACTCAGCCGATTAAGTTTAAGATTGACTTTAGCCTTAATGATGGCTCTGGTACAATCTATGCGTTCGACGAGCAAAACTACAATAACTTTAGAGAGTTTGTGATCCCCTGATGCAACGTCCAGGCGATCTCAACAATCGCCAGAGGGCATTTTGTGAGGCATACGCCCTCCATGGCGATGCTAAGCGGGCTATGTTGGAGGCTGGGTATAGTGATCGTATGGCTGCTACTACCCAGCGTAAGCTGTTGGATGATCCAGATGTGCAAGCCTACCTTATGGAGCTTAGACAGCCAATAAGGGATGCAATGCACCAGGCCTACCTGGATAAGGCTAATGTGATCCAAGAGCAAGTATTGAGCAGCATCGAAAAGCAGGTGATCCTATCTAAGATTGCTCGTGGAGAGATTACTGAGGCCATGATGTATCGTGGTGAGTGGGTTGATGGATTGACCAAGATCAGTGATCGTATTAGTGCAATCAAACTATTGGCACAGATGCATGGAGACTTAGACCCTCACCAGTCGACGGATAATAGGCTTACGATTATCTGGCCAGAGAGCCTAAGGGATCAAGATGCAGATTAGTAAGTTTGGACTCATGGAGCCTACCTATGCTCATCAGCTTGCTGCTCTTAATAGCAAGGCAAAGTTTACCCTACAGTCAGGTGCCTATGGATCGGGTAAAACGCTCACCAATGCATGGATATTGCTTAAGCAGGCGCTACTTTATCCAGGTGTTAGAGGGCTGGCCGGAGCGGAAACTTTAGGCCAGTTAAGAGAGACTCTACAAGCTGACTTTAATCAATTGCTGGCACCACTGTTTAACGCTGGCTTTGTGAGCTATCATGGCAATGATCACAAGTATACCTTTGCTAATGGTAGTGAGATACTCTTCATGTCGCTCTCTGGATCAAGTCCACAGGCGATGCGAGAGAGATTAAGGTCGCTTAACCTTGGCTTTGCTGTTATTGAGGAGATTACTGCTATCACTGAGGATACTGTACTCGAGGTACTTGGGCGCTTACGGCATCCACTAGGCTCAAGGCAACTATGGGGCAGCTGTAACCCTGATGGCCCGGAGCATTACCTGTATGACTGGTTCTTTAGGGATGTTAAGCCTGGGTACAAAGCTATCACTAGCAATACGTACTCCAATCCAAATCTCCCTGTGGACTATATACAGATGCTAGAGATATCCCTTGGCGCTGAGAGAGCCCAGAGGTACCTTATGGGCGAGTGGGTCTCCATGAGGGGTATGGTATACCCAGAGTTCTCCAGGGACACCCATTGCTACTCTGAGAGCTCACACAAGCCTGTTGCAAGGTTTGGCGGCTTAGACTTTGGTGGAGCTAACCCTCACTGCATGCTATGGCTTGAGGAGGATACTCAAGGCTACATCTATGTCACAAGGGAGTGGTACAAGTCCAATGTGCCTCTATCTGAGGTAGCTAAAGCGATCAACAGCGACCCAGTACCAATCATCTATTGCGACCACGATCTGACTGACCGTAAGACGCTTACTCAGGACTTTTATGTGCATGGTCTAATCAAAGGCCAAAAGGATGTCATGCGTGGTATCAGCACAGTTAGCCAGATGCTGCTGCCTGTAGCTGAGGGTATGCCACCTAGGCTGCGTATACACAGTAGCTGCACCAACCTCATCAGAGAGCTTGGCAACTATAGATACGCAGAGGGTACAGATACTAGGGATCCTCGCAATGAGCCAATTAAAAAGGATGATCACGCTGTAGATGCTCTACGTATGGCACTGTTTACTAGGTATGGCATTAGCAGTGGCCTGGTCTCGACATGGGGGGTATATTAATGATAGATATCGATCTGGCTCTAATGAGGGCCGAGGAGAGCGCCCTCAAGGCATGGCGAGATTATGAGCTACTTGTGCGGCGTGTTGCAAATGGTGACGTACAGGAACTTGTTGATGAGCTAATACCTGATACATCCGCTAAATGGAAGCAACGTAACCAAGACACTACCAATCATTTCACTACATTCTTAGACAAGATCAAAGATGCAATCACTACTGGTGAGCTAGCATGGGATTATCCTGGGCAAAGTGACGCAGGTGATGAGGCAATTGACAACATACTGCGTGCTCGTACAGATATGGTAGGAGATGCAGTTACTGATATCCTGGTCGGTGGCAGGTTTGTGTTATTTCCGTATTTGTCAGAGCGCACAAAGTCAGTAGAGATCTCTGTTTTATCTGGCTGGTGTATACCTGTATTTGATATGGACAACAGCAACTTGGTTAGCTCCGTAGTGCAGGTAACTACTGAGTATCAAGGTATAACTTTACGATATCGTGTAAGGGTCTATACCGAGAACAAGCTTACTGTATACCCTCTGTTGTCTGATTGGACGCATTGGACCACCAGTCCAATAGAGATCGAGTACAACCTTAGTTACGCTAAAGGGCTACCAGTGGTCCCTGTCGTCGTTAGACGTGGGCCTGATAGATCGCCGAAGGGGCTGGCCACAGACGCCCTACCAGGCTTTAAAAGGTACCTCAAGGATGCGATCAACTACAACGCTGCAGCGGAGCTCTATGGGCGACCTGAGACGCTTGTAGCCTCTGATCACTACCTCAATGAGGCACGCAATGCTCCAAGCAGCCAATTGCTCAAGCAGCTGCGAGAGAAAGGGCCAGCAGCGATTAAGATCATTGGATCCGAAGATCGCTACGAAAACCTTCCTCCTGTGGATTTAGAAGTATTGCGCACCAAGCAAGATGTGTCACTTGATGAGCTTGCTAGCAGTCTCAAGGTGCCAAACATTGCGGCTAGGGAGCTGTCTGGATTGGCGCTACAGGAGATACGTACGGCATTTACACACACTGTTAACTCGTATGCTGATGCTATCTCTAGAGGATTATCACTGTGCCTTAGGATGGCATCACGTATACCTGGCTCAAAGATTCCACAGAACATCAATATAGACCTTAAGCCTCAGTTTAGTCAGGACATCGCCAATGAGCGTAAGACTGTTATTGATGCATTTACATCAGGCGTAATCACTCGCAGCCAAGGGCTCACGATGCTACAGCAGCTGGGTATGTCTGGTATAACTGACGAGGCTATTAATGACGAGATGATGATCGAGAAGAAGGGTTATCAGACTCGGTTGAATAATGATCAGCAACAACAAGGTAATACTGCGCCGCAAGACAGCCAGGTGAAGATATGATATACAGAGAGTTATTGTACAACGGAACGGATTATGCGCTCTACGACCTGGATATGGGGACGAATAGCCAAGACTTTAGAATCGTAATCCGCTACATTGATGAGTCGATTGTCGATAATTGGATGGAGGACTTCACTTCTGTGGACCTTGATCCTAGTGAGGGCTATGTAGCTCTAGAGGCTACCAACGAAGAGTGCCCTATTGGCGTCAAGGCGCTTATCAACAAAGGGTGGCGCAGGGTTGCGAAGTGCGGCAGGAACTTGAATCAAGATGAACGTGATAAGCAGCATCGGCTGGTAGAGCGCACACGATACAAAGCAGTTTGGGCTCCCTTCCAACGGGGAGCGTAAGACGACTTGGCATCGTAAGTGTAAGTCCAAGACCAAAGGGATGTGTACATGGATAACGAAGTAACGCAGGTCGCTACTGAGGCAGCAATTGAGCCAACGCATACTGGTGATGTAGTTGAGGCATCTACACCTAGCCTGGACAAGGTCAAGAGGGAAGCCCAGAGGCTGCGAAGTGAGCGGAACAAGGCTCGCGAAGAATTAGAAGCCATCAAGGGCAGACTTACAGAGATCGAGTCCACAAAGGAGCGGCAGATGCAAGAAGAGACACAGCGGATGATCGAACAACTTAACGCCGAACGTGATGCCCTTAGGAGCGAATTGAATCGCACAAAGGATATGGCGACACTAGGCGGCAAGGTTAGGGATCCAGAAGCTGCTCTTAAGCTGCTAGAGGCAGACCATAGAGCTGATGATGGTTCCATTCTTGTGGACAAGTTGTTGGAGCGCTATCCATTCCTCGCCGCCGAGGCTGGACCAAGTAGCGTACCAGGTGGCGGTGGAGCTAATCGCTCTGGAGATGTCATGACGCTCGAGAAAGCCATGGCAACAGGCGATTACAAACTCATCGCAGAAGCGATGAACGCACTCAATAAGAGGAGATAATCAATGGCTATTTCAGCATCAATCCCTACCCTGTGGGCAGCACAATTGCTGTACCACCTAGACAAGAAGATGGTCTATGTACCAGCTTTTACCAACAACAACTATCAGGGTGAAGTACAGCGCTTTGGCGATACAGTCAAGATCATCCAAGCAGTTGACCCAAGCTCCGCGATCAAGACCTACACTGGTGCAATCACATATGACGCGCTGACAGATACCAGCTTAACGCTGACAATCGACCAAAAGAAGCACTATGCTTTTGAGGTCGAGGATATCACTGACCAGTTTTCGATGATGCAGCTGGCAACTGTCTATGGTGAGCGCTACGGTTATGCTGCTGCTGACCACTTTGACCAGCACATTGCTACATTCCATGCATCCGCGGATGCAAGCAACCTCTATGGCTCTGACGCTACGCCAATTGTCGTTGGTGGAGGTATGGGCGAAGTTGCTGCTTACGACGTGTTCTTGGAGTTGAACCAGCGCTTGAGCGACAACAACGCGGCTGACGGTAACAGACGTATCGTAGTGCCAAACTGGTTCTACCGGCGCCTCAAGAAGGAGCTGGGGCTGCGTGAGACATCTATGGGCGACACTGTCACTGTCGGTGGCGTAGTAACCACGATTGACGGAGTACAAGTGTTCACGAGCAACAACGTACCCAACACTACAGGCACCAAGTACAAGTTGATGATGGGCAATCCTGTTGTTACACACGCACGTGTGCTGCAGTCGACTGAGCAATTGCGCCTCGAAACAAAGTTTAGCTCCGGTATCAGGGGGCTCTTTGTTTACGGCTCCCTCTGTGTACAGCCCAAAGAGCTTGCAGTCGCTACCATCAACAAAGGTACGCTCTAATCATGGCCTGGCTTAGGCACAAGGTGTCTGGCCAGGTGTTTGAGGCTGATAATACCTGGCTGCCTGTATATCTCTCGAACAAGGATATAGAGGAGGTGGAAGATGGCGTACGACCCCAACAGCCCCCCAGCGAAGGACATGACGAGCCTGACCTGGGCACTATGGGTAGCAAGGACAGTAAGCGGAGACGTAAACGAGACCTGGACTGACTCTCAATGGGGGTCGATGCTCGATCTTACAGCAACGTCTAGGATCATCGCTACGGTGCCTACAACCTACTACAGGCCATTCGAGGCCGCAGCAAGGTTTGTAATGACTCCTGAGGCCATCCTGAGGCGCAGAGTAGGCGAGATCGATGAACAGTACCTCTCCCCTGTGGACTTAGCCAAGCAGTTGACTGAGGCCCAGAGTGACCTTGATGAGCAGATACCTGACAGTGACGCCACAGAGGCTAAGCCGCTTAGATGCTTCCTGGGGACGTGGGAGTAATGAAGTCGGTCCTACGCAAATCGTCGCTCGTTGTGCTTACTAGGGCACTCTCAACCAACGCCCATGGCGAAGAGGTAGAGACTTACTCCACAGGCGCAACGTACAAGGGCTACGTGCAACCAAGATCAGACAACATCAACTCAATGGCTCTGCTAGAGAGGGATGTATCAGGCCTGGAGGTTATCCCGTATAGCCATGAGGCCTTTGTGTTTGGCTATGTCCCTAAGGCTGAGTCAGACCGCCTGCAATACGCAACACGCACATACCATGTAAGAGCTGTCAAAGAGTGGCCAACACATGCACACTGTCTCCTAGAACAGGTGCTGATATGAACGCACTCAACCACATACAAGCTATTGGCATGGCAAGGTTGCAAGCGATTGCAGATGGCCTAAAGGCTGACCTTAAGGCAGAGCTGAACAAGTCTGGCAGTGGCCGCTCATATGGCGCCCACCAGGCATCAGCACCTGGGGAGCCACCTGCTCCAGATACAACTGCACTTAGAGAGTCCACAAGGACGAGACGGATTGACCCAACTACAATCCGTGTGTCTGTAGGGACAACCTATGCAGCCTCTCTCGAGTATGGTACCCGTACGATGGCTCCAAGGCCCTTCTTCCGCTCTGTAATCGCAAGGAGGGTACATGGACGCACTAACAGCTAGGACTGGCTTAAAGGCCGCCCTAGCGCCCACAGGAGTACCTGTTAAGTTTAGAGGCGAAGTCCTGCCACTGGATACGTCACACATAGTGATCGATCTGATTGTGGATACACCTCTTTACACGCTGTCGGCATCTGCTGGGCAGTCTGTCACATGGTTTCAGGTGGGTTACTATGCTAGGGCGCCATTCAGCAATGCAGCAACTATCTATGATGCAGGCCATCCACTGCTTATAGCGTCAGGGTACTACGATGTAGGCCCTCACAGATTCGTCAACGAGGATAATTGGACAGGGATTATCGTCGACTATCAATACACATAAGGAGTGTAATACATGTCTTCAGCCGTTAGACGCGCACGTGGCAACAGCCACCTCTATCTGTTCTTCCCAGCCGTAGCCGATCTCGTACTCCAAGCAGGAGACCTCACCACTGCTTACAGCGACACCTATATCTTCCCTGAGGTCAAGTCTGCGCCCTTCAACACCTCCACCAACACAATCGACGTCACCTCCTGGGACAGCGGTGACTGGCAGGAGGTTGTGCCTGATATTCACAGTGGAACAATTGCTGTCAACAGCAACTTGATCCTGAGCTACGCCAGCTTTGATAAGCTGATGTCCGCCAACAACAAGGGCAAGCAGATTGGATACATGTTGGTCCTTGGTGATAAGCCCGCAATGGCTGCCAAGAACAACATTGTCGTTGGGTTCGCCCGGATTACGGGTTTCAACCTTGAGACAAGCGATGTCCACAGTTTGGCAATGACGCTCACTATTGACGGCGAGCCCAAGTTCTTCCAGGATAAGACAACTTGGCCAAAGGTCGATGGGTCCTAAGGTTATAGCTAATTAATGGTTCGCTGAATAGGTAGTAATAGCTGTGAATAATACTACCTATTCAGCGGGACAATCCGCATGCAGGACGGTAAAATGATAATCATAGAAGCGAAGGGTCGGTTTGCGGCCTTTGGAGCCAAGTTAACTGGTAGCGTAATCACATGTCCAGCATTTGCTGCAGTTGATGATCTTGATCCAGGTGAGTATGAGGCTGACTGTTGGATGGATGCACTCGACACACCAATACGATTTAGAGCTATACTGAGTGAGTACTTTGACTTCGATACAGTTTACGAAGGTA
>ERZ869921.478-NODE-478-length-24645-cov-14.556324_pt1 | contig 24645 bp, 36 predicted proteins | sample MGYA00579310_ERZ869921 | MGnify/ENA primary metagenome ERZ869921 (study PRJEB32216, sample SAMN09231816) | wastewater metagenome | place: USA: Maryland | collected 2016-06-21 | study: EMG produced TPA metagenomics assembly of the PRJNA472060 data set (Reclaimed... | reverse complement strand
AGAGCTGTTGTTTTAATACTCAGGTCTACATCTTTACCTGTGACTGTTCTATCGTTTCCTGTCGTATATCCAGCATCGTAAGCATATTGACATAAAAACGTCAAGGATTCCTCTACTTGTCTTGTAAGCCCAGCAACATCTAGTTTCATAAATAAAGCATTAACATGTTCAGTTTCCCATTGGACATAATCGTCGACATAATGCACAAAAGATAGACCATCTTTAAGATCAACAATTCTTAGATCAATACCTGGTTTTAGTATCCATGTTTGTTGTTCATTGTTCATCTTCTGTCTCTCAGTTCTACAATGCCATGCTCGATACTATATTCGAAGAATGGTATGAACTCGTCGCCTTGATATAAGCCTGTTTGTTTCACTTCTCCTGGCTCTAATATTTGCCAGCGTGCATCTTTACTTACCATATAAGTGTCGCCTTCAAACTTCATTAGCGTTGCGCCACGCCCACTATCTAAGGCTTGGCGTGCAGCTTTTTTAATATGATATTCAAACGTACCCTCATATATTTTTACTAGCGTTTTCATGCGTTGGCGTTTCATCTTTTTAGCTTGGCTCATTTGATTCCTAAGAGTGTACCGGTTGCTAGGTAGAAGCCAACAACAATAATTGTCGTGTTGATACCCGCCCAGATGATGAGCCATTTATGGAATAGTTTCTTGTTGCCGCGTGCGCTATCTCGCATTACTGAAACTATCGCTGCTTCGATAACCCCTACGATTAGTATGATTGCGAGTATTCCTATTCTTTCTAAAATCATTATTTTGTTCCCTTCTGGTTATTCTGTGATTGTTACGTCTTGGCCTATTGTCGGGTCGCAAGCCACGTTTTGTTTTACCGCTGCAAGCATTCCATCTATAACAATTTGTTGTTGCGCTAAAGCTTCTTCAAGCGCTGTAACATCATATGTTTTTGTATATTCGACTATCGCGTTACCTATCTGTCCGACAAGGTTATTAAAATCTGACATTGTTTGAGTCGATTTAACTAAAGCATCTCTACAGGTCGGCGATAATTCGTATATAGTTTTGCCTGGAACTTTCACTTCGCGCGTCTTATACTTCGTTACAGTTCTAGTTTCTTTTTTTGGTTCGCTAGAAGCTGTAGCTCCTCCGATTCCTATAAGCGCTAAAGCTATGACAATCGTTCCTCCGATTGTCCATTTGTTGATTGTTATTGTTTTCATTATTTTGTTCCTTTCGTTTTTCTAATTCGGTAAGCCTGTTGAGCTTGATTTTTTGCACATCGATTTGAACAGTATTTAACTCCAACCATTCTTACTTTTCGCGCTATAAACCATTCTCCGCACTTCTCACACTGTTTCATTAGAGTTTCTTTTCTTATTGCGCGGTTTGTACCACGATTTTTTTGAAGCAAATTTGCGGAGTTGTTCTGCTGTTTTGCCTATTTGTTTTCCGAGTTCTTCGTTAGAATATTTTGTGTATAATTCTTCGAATAGAACATCGAATCTTTTTTCTGCATCCTCTACGGCTTTTTTTGCTCCGCGCCATGCTGAATAATATTTATAGCCTTCTTCTCTGTTGCGTATTATGTCCGCGTTAGGGTAGTTTGTTTTTGCTTGAATGTCGCTGAACTCAAGATTGTTTTCTACTAGCCAACTAATCAGCGAGAAATCGCCATGGTGTTGCGCCCAGTAATTCCAGGCATACCATCGTTCTTTTATGAGCGTGAAACCTTCGCGCACATAATGAAGCTCGGTGTATGCCAAAGAAAATTGGGCAAGTTCAGTGTTCATTGTGTTACCTTAATATCAAATAGTCTTGGATTCAATCGCTCGAACTCTTTGCGTTCTATTTCTTCTTGATCTGCGATTTCGCGCTTCCAGTGTTGAATTTTTGCTTCTGCATTATAGAGTTCTTCTTGTGCTTCATTTAGCATGTCTTCGGCGTTAGCTAGTTGCTCTTGTGCATCTTCTAAAAACTCTTTTGCTAATTCAAGCTTTGATTTGCTCATTATGCCACTGTGCCTTTCAAGTGTTCGATGTAACTTAAATGTTCATCTAATTCTTTTTTAGAAAACGTTTTACGCGAACGACCGTTGTATTTCAACTCACGTGCTTTCTCTTCAATTGCTTGAAGCTCTTTAGGTAGTTGCCCTGTTACTGTTACAAGCATTTTCACTTGTGCAACTCTAAGCGTTTCATCTAGTGGTTCTGTTTCGATATTTGCGCCAGTTATCGGATCAACATCAACTTCGATTTCTTCTTGTGGTTCTGGGTCTGGCTCAAACATTTCTGGCTCGTCATCAATTGCAACTCCATTGATTACAGTAGACTCACCGTCTTTCCCTGGTTCAACGCCTATTGGCTCGCCTTCGATTGCTGCATGTTCAACTTCGAAAGTAATCTTGTTGTCTAAGTATTCGTCTGCCACTTGCTGGTCTTTAATGATTGCGTCTTGCATTTCTGTGCTTAGTGGAGCGAACTTTGAGAGCAATAGTTTTATGACAGTCTTTTTTGCCATTGCATCGAAGTTTGTTTTCCAAACCCCGAAACCGCCTTTGTATGTTTGGGAGTATTTTTTTGCATGCTTCTCGATTTGTTCGTTTGACATATATGCCATTTTGACGAAGCCGTTAGTGAGTTTGAAGTATGCCATATAGCCGATTGTTTTTTTATCGTTTTCGATATTGAAATTGAATACTGGCTCACCAAATTCGTCGTAGCAATCTAGCTGGCCTTCTTTGACTTCTTTAACACCGATGCGCGAAAATTGCCCAGAGTTAATTGCAAGCTGAATAAATCCTTTATATCCCATCTGAAACTGTGCTTCGGTCATGCCTGTTTTATTATTTTTGTAAGGGATAATATATGCGAAACCGAGATTCTGATTGATAGGCAAGTTGAGAACTGCAGCTGTCAAACATGCGTTATATAAACTGCGTGGCTCACAAGCTGCAATAGTCGGTGTTGAGTTCGCCATAGTCAAAATTGTTGTTAAGAATTGTTGACCGCGCGAGCCGAGCATCTTTTCAGCTGATGCGATGATCTTTTCTGAGCTAACAAACTGTTGAATCGTTGGGGGTTTTGTTGGTTCTATTTGTGTCATTATTTGTTGCTCCAATCGCCTAGTTCTTCTACTTTATTTAGATTTTCGGTTTCGCCAACATTGAAGTTGATTCTTTCAAGGTCGTTTGCGCCTGGTCGTTGCCTGAAACCTTGAAAAGCCTCGATTGCTTTTTGTAGCTTCACGTTTCCGCCTTCGATAAATTCTTGTGCTGTACCAAATATTTGCACGCGATAAGGTGCAACTGTTTCAGCAACTACAAAATAGAATTTAGCATCGTTACCAAATAGTGAATAGATTGCTGCTTGTAGGTCGTAGTCCATTTTGAATACTTGATATTTGAACATGTCGAATTGTGCTGTGGTTTTGAGATCGAAGATTGTTTTGCGGTCTTGGCTGATGCCATCGGCGCGTCCATGAAAGTCGATGCCGTTGATTGTGGCTTTGATTTCTTTTTCAATACCGCATGTTGCGATTAGTTCTTTTGCTAATGGGTGGGCAAGTATTGCTTGAGTAGTATTCTCTACGCGTCGTAATTTATCGGTTGTAAGTATTGGGAGCTCTTGTTCTGCTTTCCAAGCTTTGGCATCGTTAGTACGGAAACTGTCGTAAGGCGAAATTACCCAAGTTGTTTGATCTTCAAGCGCAAGCGAGTGAATAATATTGCCTAGTTCCATTTCTTCGCCGAAAGATTCTTCTATGAGTCCTAGCTTTGTGCCAAGCGCATAGTCAATACCTTTGCGATAGATTTTCTTTGCAGTTGAGTATGAGAGATGATCGATGTTCATTATTGGTAGCTCCTTATTGTTTTTAAAATTAGCGAGAATTGCGGTATTACTTCATATTTACTTTGTGGGTTTTCTTGCCATGAGTTGAATATGACTTTTAACCATTCATGGTCGTCGGGGTCTACTTTTTCATTTAATGCTTCCGCGATCATGTCTGCAGTGATATTTCCTTTTTCAAACATGCGTCCGATAGTTTCGTTGATTTGAACTATTTCGATTCGTAGCTCCTGCACTCGCGTGCAAATTGCATCTAATTCTTCTTCTGTAATATTTGCGTATGGCATTATTCTTCCCCTCTAGAGTTCCACTCATCTTCGATCGCATCTTCGTTGCGGTCTTTCCAAAGTTCTTCCAATTCCGAAACAGCGTCAGCATCGTAAAGTACTTTAAGAACTGAGTCTGCGTTTTCTTGTATAAATTCTTCGAGCTGGTCGAAGTCAGGTACATAATCGCTTTGAAAATCTGAATAGCCGTAGTCGTTGTAATCTGGGTCTCTTGAATCTAACCCGTTATCTTTTATCATTTTTGTTCCTTTCGTTATGTAGTAAGTATAGCGCGCTTTGCATATAAATGCAATAGGCTAATACCGATTTATTAAATAATCTTTCCATTTAACATGTTTGTAAACTGTCGCTTTATTCTTATCGTTAACAATTGTGCCAGCTTCATAAATCAAACCTTTCTTAATTAGCTCGCTAGGACGACCACTAACAGATTGCAGCTTCAAACCAGTCATCTCAGAAATATCAAAGATCGTTAAACCCTCTGGCTCGTTTTCTAGCAGGTCCAATATTTGTTTCTTAATACCTTTTAGCTGTGGCGCGATTCTTGCTGCAGCTGCTTTCGATGCTTTCGTACCGTTACGATTTGATAGCTTTTTGAGCTCGTCGTCGACTTGCATAGTGTCAGGATTGAAAAGATTTAATTCATCGTTCATTAGTCCTCTTTAATATCGCGCTGCGAAACTACTAAAATTCCGCCAGCAATGATTGTTAGCATGACCATTATTGTTATGAATGTTGCAAGTTTTGTGTGATCGAAAAGCCAGCTCATGCTGTCCATCCTCTTCGCATGATCCAATTCCATATGTAACGAAAGATTTTCAATGGCCAGAAATCAAAGAGTCTGTCGATGGCTTCGCATAAGATGTCAAGGATGTCAACTGCGACAGAGACAAGAGTTGCAAGCGCGAGTCCACCGAGGAATCCGACGAGACACCAGCCGATGAGATCCCACGGGCTCATGGGTGCAACACCCAAATCAATGGAATGACTATTACCCAAAAAGCAATACCAATTGCTAAGGGTTTAGCCCATTCGTATGCAAGAGCAATTGCATATTCGTAAAAGTTTCTCATTGTTACGCTCCTTGAAATTCTGGTGAGTCGATTCGTTTCCCGCTGAGTACCACTCGTTCGATCCAGTTCACTCGACCTTTTGCGTTTGCATCAGGGTTGAATGATTTCATGGATTCTGGATCTGTCTTCCACTGGTGATAGTCATGAGCGAAGGTGAGTAGTTCTGCAACCATCCACATTTTCTCGTCTTCTGTGAGTTCGACTGGTCGTTCGTTCCCCATCATCTCTCCTTATGCGTTGAACCATCGTTGCAAGATTGCAGTTTCGGATTTGTTGAAGTGGTTCCCATTGAGAACTTCGTCGATGCTGAGTCCTTTGGTGGAAGCGATGGTCTCGACTTGAGCGATCATCTTTCGGACTTCGAGATTTGAATAACTTCGCATTGTGTGCTCCTTTGCTTTGTTTGCCTTATGTAATAAGTATACCGCGCATCTTATATATATTGCAAGCGTTTTTTAAATTAGCTTCTGACCAGGACAAACGCAGATAGACTTGATAGCTGTGGAAAAACTTGCTAAACCATTAGAGCAAAGAAAAGCCCCCAACACGCAATATTGGGGGAATTAAAAATGACCAAACTTAGGGGTAAGATCATGCAAATAATACAACTTTCTACGCGCAAAAAGCAAGCCTTAGCGCTATCAATTTTAGTGACAGTAATAGCGCTGACGTTTTTTGCCACTAAAGCGTGGGCAATGGACAAAGATAGTGCTGCAGCTTCAAGCGCGAAACCGAGCACTTACGAAGAATACAAGCTAATCAAGCTCGCGCCAAGCACCACAACCAGTTACCCGGAAATTCCGGTAAGCTCAACAACAACTACCAAACCTAAAGTACTTTATAAAAAACCTGCAAAAACCACAAGTACCACTACAGTACCTACGCCTGAGATTAACATACCCCCAGTAACACAAGCACCCTCAATCACTGGTGATTGGGTGGCGCAATGCCATATTTGGGCTGCACAAGCAGGAATCGAACTACCACCCGCCGCAATCACTCTGATCGGTAGAGAAAGTAGCTGCAATCCTTCGGTTATGAATCATGGAGGTTCAGGAGCGGGAGGAATCCCACAGGCATTGCCAGCTTCAAAGATGGGTTGCTCGATGGATGCAGCGGGAGCGCCCTGTCAGCTTCGTTGGATGCTTTCGTATGTCACGTCACGTTATGGCGGATGGGACAACGCTCTAGCTCACAGCTTGAGTAAGAACTGGTACTGATATGAGGACGATGCTGCCACGGACTTGCGCTCAATGTGAACAGCCTTTCGAGATTACACTCGGCGACTCGAATAGAGGCAGGGGTGTCTATTGTTCTAGTACGTGTCAAGGTCTCGCACATAGGAGTTCGGGGAATCCGTCGTATATTCACGGGCACGCTCTGAGACAGCATGAGAGCCGCGAATATCGTGTGTGGCGTAACCTCCGTCAGCGGGGTGCTTATGTGGGCAGTTTTGAAGAATATCTAGCTGGCTGACATCTTAAAGCCTTGAAGTCCTCCTCTGTTGAGTCTATAATTAGAGGATCGTTTAGTGGGGGGTTGGCTCTTTCTAGCTCTTTCAGAGTTCGTTGTTGACCACGCTCCCCCCCACCAAACGAAGAGCAAAATTATTACAACAAAATAGAAAGTAGAATTATGAAAACAGCATTAATCCAAACGACTATATGGCAAGATGAAGACATCTTCAACTTAAATATCGACACGAAACTCCTTTATCTTTTCTATGTAACAGCTCCCGAACGAAACTGCACAAGGTTCTATAAGTGTCCTGATCGGCTAGTCAGCGCTTACATTGGTTTATCACATAACGCTTTAGATGTCTGTAAAAGTCAACTTGAAGATGCTGGACTAATTTATTTCAAGGATGGATGGTTAATTATTAGTGACAATAGTTATATTAAGCCAACAAAAGGAAAATTGTCTCACCAGTTATTTTTGCAAGACTTAGCTAAAGTGCCTGAAGAAATTTTGTTATATGGTGAAAGTTTAGGACTTGATTGCTCAGGAGCGACTCAGGAGGAGCTTCAGGAGTATAAAGATAATAATAAAGATAAGTTAAAAGCTGTCCCGCAAGAAAGAATTGAAACTGTTGGAGTTGATTGGGATAGGAAGTCGGATGTCTGGGAAGAAGATGACGACGACCCTAGTGCTGTGAGGTTTAAATAATGAAAAAGAAAAAGAAGTTTGATGATTATATGCCAGCCAAACCTGCTTTTATTGGAGCGCAAAAGTTTACAGAAGATCAAAAGCTTGCTAGAGAACGCTATGAGAAAACTCAAAAGAAATTAAAACTTGCAAGACAGTTCGCTAAGAATGGTCGCGGAAGATTAAAAAAAGAAAGTTAAGCTATTTTTTCAATTAGTATTCTTTTGTGGGAGTGGCTAGTTTGTTCTTTTCTTAGTTGCTCCCTTTTATTTTTACCAGTTACCCCCTAAATATCGTTTGTAAGAGCGTTGTGGGTTGTTAGTGGTGAATACCGACCAAGCACCAAAATTTGTTCCTGAGCGCGAAATTTCGTAGGCGCAGATTGATTGTTGAGCGATGTTGAGTCGTAGGCGCTCAATGTCTCTGCAGCTGCCAGTGTTTGAGTCTTCGAGGATAGTTCGAATTTGAAATAAGCCGTAGGATTCTCCGTAGTGTTTTCCATTGTTTGTGGGTTTGCCATAATATTTGTTTGAGTCGTCGCCGTAGCAGTTAATTTGTGAGCCTGATTCTGCTCTTGATATTGCGCTGAGTATATCGGCTTGCTCGATGGTTGCTCCTGCTTGCAATAAATAGTGTGCGGTTTCATCTTTGCTTATTAGCTCAGATTCGTAATGCGCGTTTGTGTGATCGTTTTTGCAAGGCTGGTTTTGCTTGTCGGTGAAGCCTCGATGAAAGCTCTGTGTGGCTGCAACAGTTTGCGCTTGAGCTGCTTGTTGTTGTGCATAGGTTTGATATTTAGGTTGTTCGCCGACCCAATAATGGACCATAGCTTGCATAGCGATAGCGATAAAAGCTAAATAGATTAAAAGTTTTTTCATGAATGTTCCTTAAAAAAATCTCATCCATGAGAAACTTTTCTTCCTTAAATTTGTTTAGAAAGTTCGACGCTGATCACTTGTACAGTCACTGCTTGCATATCCATATTTAATAGATACATGCCTTGAATAATTAGTTGTCGTGCTTCTTGTAAAGTTAACTTTGTTGCTGCAGCTATTTGTTCTGCATGAAATTGAAGCGAGTAGTCGTAGTATTGATCTTGCATTTTGTTTCCTTTCGTTTGGGTTAATTGAAATCTAAAAATATTCCGACAGCGATACCTGCAATTGTGAAGATTGCTACTGTGAAATATCCGATCGTGTTATGCCAACGTTTTTCTTGAAGGCCGCCAGCGAGTCCTATAATTCCGAATAGCTGCCAGCCTGAAAGCATGAAAGGAATTCGATGGAATATAATCATCATCGCGATCGAGTAAAGACATGCAGCCATTACTGGCCAAACGATAATTACTCTGAAAGCTTTATCGAACGTACTATTTTTTAGATTACGACGAGCGTCGATAGATTTAGCGGATTCCATTATTTCGCCTCAACTATGTTGTATTCTTTCGAATGTTCGCGACATTCATTTGCAGCATTTTTAACTACAGACATATCTGGAGCTGGCGCATCTTTACCAATAAGCGCTGCAGAAAGTTGGTCAGCAAAAACTTTCGCTGCTTTCGCACTCGCATCATTAGAAGCAAGACATTGCTGATTGCCAGGAAGCTTTGGCGGATACATTGCTTTAGTAATTTGACCGCCAGCAATCATAAGAGCGATCGCAATAAGTCCTGCAGCAACAACATAGCCAATAGCTTTTTTGTTGATTTCTTTTTTAGGTTTATCAGTAACATCAATTACTGTGTTTTCGGTAGTGTTCATTCTTTTCTCTTTCTTTTCTTTAATGGCGTCCTACCGCTTTGGAATTTCCTTATATTTATATATCGCCCTTTTGAATAACAAACTTGACAGGTTTTTTAAAAAATATTTGAAACACCCTGCTATGCGCGTTATGCGCCAGATGCGCGAGTAGAATCGGCACATGTCATTGAAAGAAGCCGATCGATGGTTTTCACTTGCAGTAAGAACATACGGACATTGTGAAGCATGCGGAAGCACTAGAGATTTAACATGCTCGCATATAATAAAAAGACGCTATCTTCAAACAAGATGGTCATTCAGAAACGCCCATTGTTTATGTTTACAATGCCACCAATTTTTTGAAATGAACCCACGCGCATTTAAAGACTGGGTAAGGCGAACTTGGGCAGGCGAATATATGAGAAGCGAAAATTATAAAAATCTTCTAAAGGAATTCAAATTACCTGTCGACACTCAAGAACGAACCAAAATTTGTAAAGACGTTTATTATGGACGTATCGAGTTATTGTTAGCAAGAATCAAAGATTTGTAACATTAAAATTAAAAAATAGTGTAAAATTTGCAAATATGATTCTTCAATTAGCAGCTGCACAAGGCCAAGAAAACTTTCTAGCAATCATCGTCGGAACAACTATCACCACAATAGGAATCGTGGCTGTCGCTTTAATCCAAGTCAAAGGCAATCGTAAGCAAGACGCAATTAAAACAGATACCGAAACAATCAACAATGCTGTAAACCACGTATCGCCAGGCGAACCGCCATTAACCAAACGCTTCAACGATTTCCGTAGCTTGATGAACGAAAGTATTGAAGAAGTAAAAATTAAAGCTATTGAAACTAAAGATCAAGTCAATGAAAGATTCGATACTGTCGAAGAAAAAATAGATGGCTTCACAGAAGTAGTAAACGGCCTAATGATAATGCACGTCAAAACATCCGAAGATATAGCATCGATACGTGAGGTTGTAGACAACCGAAAGAATAGTTTTAAAAACGAATCTTAAACTTTTTCTGTATTAGGAATAAAAAATACTAGAGCAGCTGTAAGGGTTGCAGTAACTAAAGTAGCCAAACTTGTATCAGCAATTTTATCTGCCGCAAAAGTAACAAGCGCTCCTATTTCTGCGACAATAAATTTATTGTAATTAGTAATCTTGTTCATAATTTCCTTTATTTAGTGTTCCAAGATTCGTGGCCGAACAAACCATCGACACCAATTCTTCTAGCCTTTTGATAATTTATAACACCATTGCGAGTAGCGGTATCAAAAATTCCGGTTTGAGGTACAGAAACTTCTGCTTGAATCATTTTTATAAATACTTGACGAGCAGGGTCGCCTTTACCCGAATAATTTTTCTTATCGTTATAGTTAAGAATACCGAAGTAACAACCCTTAGGTAGAGGAAAATCTATACCGCCAATTCTTCTATCGCGAGGAGCTGGTTGTGATGGGGTTGGTGTAGGAGCTGTGGCTGCCCCGTTGCGAACTGCAATAGTAAAAGCGGTCGCATCGTTCCCCGGACATGAAGTCGACGATGTCTCTTTGTGGGCTTTTAAATCGCTTCCAACACCTGCCGAAATTCTTTGATTACGAAATTCAACCGCAGTATCTTTAATCGCTTGAGGCAAAGCTTCGTCGATTGAATAAATCAATAATACCGCTTCGTGTGTACCGTTCAAAGGAGAGTGCGCACCCGACTGCCACTGTCCACCACGCAATTCGTAGACAACTCCGAAACGACCAACCGCCCAGTTGTAAGCAATGTCTACATATTTTTCTTTAGGGTTATTAAGATGCGATTTTAGAATAGAGTTCAACAAATTAATCTCATCTTGAATACTATTAATTTTAAAAGTGATACCTGGCCAATGCCAAACTTGACCTTGTATTTTTCCGCGCCAAGCCGATTTTGCTCTAGCAGCAAGTCTTGCCCACGAACCTCTAGGTAGAATTTCTTTAATCATAATTTGTTCCTTTTATTGTTCTATGTTTTGTTCTGCCCAAGTATTTATAATTTCTATTTGCTCAGGTGTTAAATGTTCAACGCTATAATCTTCTTCATAGCCAGTCACAATTGTATTTTTAAAAGTGTCATAAATAGGTAGCTCGTTTTCGTCGAGTTCACCTGTCGGCACTTGATAATCTTCTTCTACTTCTATAGGTGTTGTGCCTCCTATTTTTATTTCAGTATTATAAGAAAAATAAATCAGTTTTCCGTTTACTACAGAAATAGTCATAGGAAAATCTCTACCTACCAGTTCTTTTATTTCTGATATGAAATCATTGTCTGTTTTTTGTAAAGATCCAAATTCCATATTACATTCCTTCTACAATCATTCTTGTTGTCGTTGCCCAGTTACCAGTAGCCAAACCGCCAGTATTCAACCAGTCTAACCGTGTTATTTGGCTAGAAGTATTTCCCCATTTACCCGAAAACTCAAAACGCACAGGAGCACTACCCGCCCCAATTGCAGCACCATGTACTTCCCCAACAACAAGTTTTTCTCTCGAAGAAGTATTGACTATCCATAAATCCATAATGGTTGTCACAGCACCGGACGTTGCAGGTGTTGCGAGTATTGAAGTTGCTGAACCCGCGGTGACATCTGCGCCACCATCAAAACTATATCGTGTTGCATAATTAGCTGCAGCATCTGCGTTAAAACGTAAAATACCATCTACTGCAGTTGAAGTAGTTACCCCTATAGCTATGACATGTAAAAACGATTTCGCATTAATAGTTCCAGTAGTTAAAGTCGTTGAAGATCCACTACCAGAAACATCTGCAAGAAGCTCCATCCCTGAATAGCGTATCCAGGTTGAACCTGTATAAATTTCGAGTTTACCAATATCTTTACGATAAACAATCATGCCCTGGAAAGGCGAAAGCAATGCGTCTCGAGCGGCTTGATCAGCCACAGAGAAATCGGCCTTATTGGCTTTAACAGCTCCAATTCCTAGATCAGTACCTAAGCGAAGTTCTTTTAATAGATCGCTTTTAAGAATGCGTCGTGTCTGACCAGAACTAGGGTCAACCATAGGTAGATAATCGTCATCTGTTGCGGTAGTTATTATTGGTAAATCTGAAATTTTTACAGCCATATTATTTTCCTTGTCTTTTGTAGTATAGCTTAGCTTGGAGCCGTAGGGTTATATTGTTGTTCGACAGTATCGAGGTTACGCTTAATATCTTCGATACGTTTCGGGAATGCCGGCAGCAAGCTACCTAAAGCCACGTCGACTGAATCGACCTTGTAGGTCAACCCAACAATTTGAAGTTCTAAAGCATCCAACATGTAACCAAAGTTAGAAAGTCCTGCAAGATCGCCAACAGAAATATTTTCTAAAGCAGTATAATGTTTCGGATTGACAGTAAAGTTAACAACCCATTCAGGTTCTTTCAACCTGGCTATTTCACTTTGAGCCAAAATTCTTGCAGTAGAATCCAGAGTTACACGCTGATCCGAAACCTTAGATATACCGATGCGATTAGCGTATTGAGAATCGTAATCATTTTCTACAACTAGAAGCGCCGGATCTCCACCACCGGTAAAGAAAACCTTGTTAATAATACGCGCAATCGATTTTCTGATCTTGCCAACAGTAACATCTCGTTTCTTCGTAAACCATCGTGTCGGTACTTCTGGACGTGACTTTAAAGAGTATAAGTTTGTTCCCGGATCATAAGTCCAATACCAGTCGGCAGGGCATAATTCAAGAACTTTATCAAGAGCTTCTTTAATAGTGTTTAGGTTAAACGTATAAGAAACAGTTGTGCCTGTCATCTCTATACTGTCGCTATCGTAATGTATTTTTGCACCTTGAGCGTTTGCATAATCGATAATTTCTTTAACCATATTCGAAGGATCATAACTATTAAAAGGTATTTTAGTTTCACTAAATGATTTATATAAAGTAAACATTAAATCGAAATCATATAAACCCCAAGCGTTTGTATATAAATATAGATCACCGCCCGCATAAGCAGTACTGCAACCGAAAACTATTACAGAAGGAGCGCGAATAACGAAAGTATAAACAGTACCGTTCGTCAAACTTGCAGGTTCAGGAAAAATTACACGTTGAGGAGTTAAAGCGGTAGATCCGTTCAAGCTTCCGTATCCTGTAGTTATTAGTGTTGGCGTTCCTGTCATTAAACCCGAATAAATATCTACTTCAAAAGTTGTAGATTTATTATTTTCCGCACCTTGAGTATATAAATCCATCGCAGAAATTAGCTCATTACCTACCATAGTGAAACTTTGCCCTATATCTCCAATACCTTTATTTTGTGTTCCAACAACAAAACCTCCCTTGACGTTATTGTTTATAGAAGTTCCACCTTCCCGGCCGAGCATAATATGATTTAGATCGTTACCATCATTAATACAAGTTACGGAAATAGAATCGTCTCCACCGAAATCGACCTCCCAATCCGTAATATATCCAGTGAAAAGAACCCGTCCATCAGGTGCATTATTTTCGTCTGTAACAAGAATTGTCTGGTCGTCTTCTGTAAGTATAGGTTCACCATCTTCGGTTAATAACGGTTGATATTCACCGTAATAGCCAATCACATCAATGTTGAGATTTAAATCTAAATCTGTTCCTGGTCCTAAACCTGTAGAAGCAGCAATATCAATAAGTAATGCCTCACCGTTCTCGTCAGTAATTACTTGACCATCTTCGGTTAATAACGGTGCTGTCTTACTAATTCGAGTTAATTCATTACGTCCTAAAGTTACATCTAAAGACGCAAGCGCATTATTCATTTCTCGTTTGATAGAAAAATCGCTAGTAACGTCACTCCATTCACCAACAGGAGTACCGTCCGGAGTTGAAATTAAATAGCGTAAATATTTTTGTGGTACAACATGTCCAGTGTCCTCAACATAGAGATACCCACCAGCACGACCCCCGCCTGTTGCGGTCGGTTCGTATTCGTAAAATACGCGCAAAGCGATATAGTCAACAGAAATAACAAGACTAACTGGATGCTGAACAGTTGAAACCTCAACCCCTTTTATAGTTGCGCTAATAGGAATGTTTAAATCAAAGTCTTGAACTAGAAGATAGTTTGTTGTTGTAACAAACGTTCCAGTTTCACCGTAAGCAACTGCAACACCAAAATTAGAAGCGTTTAATATTTCTGGTGTTAAAGTTGCGCTCCAAAGATCAGTAGCTCCACCAGTAATAATGTTTGGATTAGCTGAAACTAAAAGGTTTGTCGCCTTGTTGACTGCAGTTTGAATTACTCCATTTAAAATTAAATGAGTTTTAGTATTAACATAAGCGGGGACTTGGTAACCAGATCGCGCACCATAAATTCCGTCGGAAACAAGAGCGTAATTCGGGTTCACCCAATTATTAACACCAACACTTGTATCTACGCCTGCTACTTGAGGGAATACAAAACTAGTCGCTACTGAAATTACAGCCATTAGTTATGCCTCGTAGACGTTTAATCTAGCTGACGCGATCGCAATACCTTGTCCTGCGTTTCTCGATATAGGAATTTCAAAGCCACTAAAATATAAAAGATTCCCTCCGGAGACAGCATCAAAAACGCCCCAATGAGAATATACGCCCGCAGCCAGGTTCGTAAAAGTAAGAATACCATTAGAAGGAACGTTACCGTTTGCTTCTGTACCCCAAGTTATGGCTTGGCGCGCATAAGAGCCACCAACCGCCTCGTTGCCGGTATTGTTAACAGTAGGGTCAGAAGTGAACAACGCAAGATAAGTACTGGCTGGCGGTGTATAAGCGCCTAAACCTAAAACATGTTTAACAAGTCTTGTTCTTAAATAAGCAGATTTTGCCATTATAAGAATTTCCTTTCCATCGTTGCATTAATCGTAATATTTCTAGTCGTAGCAGTATCCGAATATTGCAATGAGCCTGATCCGACATCGTATTGAGGGAATTGACCTTTACCGAAAATATATGCACCATTTTTAAAGATCGTATAATTCACACAATCGATAACAACAATATCTCCTGCCTCAAAGATAGATTCGATAGTAAGAAACTTACTTAAAGAAGCGTTTGACAATACGATCTCTCGTAAAATATTATCCGGATTTATCGCATTAATTTGTAAAGTAATTATCGGCGCGGTATCCATAGTTCCATTTACGTTAAAAGTAAAAGATTTGCTTGCGGTCGTAATAACATCGCTCGCAATTACAGTATCGGTAACACCATCTGTAGCGAAAGGCGATTCGGATTGAAACGAAATAGCAATTGGCGTATAAGAAATATATCCTTGACTTTTATCAACGCCAAACTTTGTTGCAACACATTTATGGATACGAACACCACCGCCCCAATCGTATTGTAAGTTCCCTGACCTTCGTCGCAAATGTTTCTTTAACGCGTCAATAGCTAATTCTAGATTCTCTTTACTATCTGACTTTATCGACCCCGTAAGAGTAATAGTTTTAGCGTTATAGTTTTCGTGAACCAAAATAGAACCATCTTCACGCGCCAAAGGTAACATCGTGATCGACTTATCGGGCGAACCCATCGGGTCTAATTCTATAGTTTTATACGTATCATTCTGAAGATCGAAACCATCAAACGATACTAGAGTTACAACACCCATCAGATTGGTACTCCCATCGCTGCCATCTCGCCCTGCTTATCGAGTTGTTTGAAAAACTCCTTAACCGCGTCCGCGTTCATCAGATAGATATTACCAGTGAAGGTATTGCTAGCGCCGCCACCGCCAACTTTTCCATCTGCCAGATTACGCAAAATGTTTTTAGATTCCTTGTTATTAAAAACGTCAGTACCACCAGGCATGTTGACAATCTCGCCACCACGACCATTAATATCGCCGACGATTGCTGGCCCACCGCTAAAGTTACGAACACCAGTATAAAGTTTATCGATTTTTGGCATCGAGAATTTCTTTCCACCAATACCAGGAATCCAATCAGGAATAGTAAAATTGATTTTTCCGAGAGTATTATTCCATAAATCTGCAACAGCATTAAAAGCAGTTTTGAAAGGTGCTTTAATAGCATCTCCTACAGTACTAAATGCGCTTGTTACTTTATCTTTGATCCCCATAAATTTATCGATAAGCCCAGAAATATTATCTTTAACAGTGGTGAAAGCATCAACGATTTTATCTTTCACCCAAAGAATTTTATCCCAAACGCCTGAGAAAACTTCTTTCACTTTATCCCAAATCTTTTGAAATATCGGCACAAGAATATTTGTTATGAAATCCCAAATCGCTTGAAATATCGGTTGGATAAAAGCCCATGCTGATTGTATTGCTCCCCAAATTCCAGCAAAGACAGTTGAAACTATATTAAAAATAAATTGGAATATCGGAACTAAAACGTTTGTTATATAGCCCCAAATAATATCCCAAATCGGTTTGATAACATTATTCCAAGCCCACATGATAACAGTTGAAATTGCATCCCAAACAACTTTAATAATTTTCCAAATCTTTTGAAAAATAGGAATTAAAATCGTTGTGATATAAGCGTAAATCATATCCCATAAAGGCTTGATAACATTATTCCATGCCCACATTACGACAGTCACGATTGCATTCCAAACTACTTGAATTACAGACCAAAGTATTTTGAATCCAGGAATAAGAATATTTACGATAAATTGAACAATCGCATCCCAGATAGGTTTAATAACATTATCCCACGCCCACAAAACTATTTTAACAACTGCCTGCCATACAGCATCGACAACTTTTCTGAAACCATCAAAATGAAAATACGCATAAACTAAACCAGCAATCAACAAAGCAATAGCTGCAATAATCAGACCTACTGGAGAAAGTACTGCACCCAAAACAGTAGAAAGAGTTCCAAGAACACTAACAAGCGGACCAAGTATTGCAAGCGCAATTCCGATATACATAATCCATTTTTGTTGACCTTTAGAAAGATTAGAAAACCAATCAATTATTTTTGTTCCAACTTCTAAAAGCTTGTTATATATCGGGGCGAGTTTTCCGCCAAGCTCTGCAGATAATTGTTTAGTTTTCTCTGAAGCAGTACGCGTTTTATTAGCAATAGAATCAGAAGTATTAGCAAAGTCTCCTTGAGCATTTTTCGTCTTATCCATCACGAAGTTATATCGCAATTGCACTTTTTCGGCTTGGCTCATCGCACTAAGCTTTTTTGTTATGCCTTTAGATGCAGCGAATTCTTGCAAATTGGTTTCGGTCATAACAATTCCAAGACCTTTAAGCGCTTCAGTCTCGCCAGTATAAACGCCCGCTAAAGCAGTTTGCGCTCGATCTATAGAAACATTCTTGAATGATGAAAGGTCAGCTCCAAGCTGAGTAAGACCCATCGACATTTTCGCGGCATCTTTTTGATTCTGGCCCATTCCAGTACCCATGTCGCCAAATAATGCCGCTGCATCTAAAGCCGATTGCTGCGCTAGACCCATCTTCTGAATCGAAGTTTCAGACCATTTTTTTACTTCTCCAGAAGATTTACCGAATGATACATCGACCTTATTGAGAGTTTCTTGAAGATCAGAAAAAGCTTTAATCGAAACTCCAGCGCCCGCCAAAATAGGCAACGTCATATATTTCGTCATTTTGCCGCCGACTTTTTTCATCTTTTGGCCAGCGGCATCGATTTTGTCGCCCATAGACGAAAATTTTTGTTGGGTTTGTTCTATCTGCTTGTTGGCCTCATCAAACGCAGCTTGCGCCTTATTATGTGCCTCAATAATAATTTTGAGTTTTTCTTCGTCACCCATAGGCTCATCTTATCAGAGTTATTTACTTCTTTTCGCAGAACGCCGTTCGTGTTCCGCGTCAATATTTAATTTGATTTTATAACGCTCAATAAACCAAGTTGGCTGATCAATATATCCACCATCAACATACATGCAGTTCATCGCTGCACATTCTAAAACTATATGGAACTTACTATCGGTGATTCGTCCGCTACCGCTGTCAAGGGCGCGGAGATATTGGAGTTCAAGCTGAGATCTTTTTTTTCGTCAAAGTTACCTTCGGTTACTAGCTCAACTTCTTTCAAAACAAATTCGTAGTCTTTAGCACGCATATCTAAAACTTGATTCAAAACGTCGCTATCGTTACCATCTACGCTAACAACAACAGACTCGATAGAAGTGTTTTCCCGACCAGTAATCATGCTTGAGCTTAATTTGGGTTTCATTTCGTTACCCTGGCCAACAGTATCAATATTGTTGAACATTGTTCCGTCAATCGCTTGCTTCTCACGTCCGTTAATCCACGATTTTAAAATTACTTTATGGCCTTTAGCTGGCGTAATAATCTCGTGCGTTTCTCTATCTTCTGACATGATGTTCCTTTCGTCAGTATGTAGTCTACTTAATATGAAGCGATTCTATTGGTCAATCGGGCAGTAATCATTGCAGCGTCAGTCATATTGAATAATGCTTCAAAGCTTAATGTTTGCGAAAGAGGGTCGTTAGAATCCCAACCGCGCTCAAATTCATCGAATGTTACTTGGTTAAGATCGAAATATAGTTCAGGATTATGTCCTGAGCCAAGATCGGTAACAGTGTCTTTCATTTGAATACGCAGCGCCTTTTTAAGGTCTGTCATAACCATAGTTTTGTATGTAGTGTTCTCGAAGTAAAGCTCGATGCTACCAGTCACGTTGAATTGTTTGTTAATAACATCTTGTGGCTCTTCTGAACCCAATACGTGAATAGTTTCTACATTCTTTTTAACTTCCATCGAAAAGTGGGTAACATTGATCGCAGAAGCTGCAGCCAAACCAGATTGTGCATCTGCCATCTTAAATGTTACTTGGCTAGGAATAAACTCTACCTCGTTAACAAACGCAGGAGTATGTGAAGCAGAACCGCTCTTTTTACCCATAAGCGAAACAGTACGTTTAACATAATCATCAACAGCAACATCTAATGACCAAGAATCGATCATTGCGAATGGGAAACTTTCTTCCTCTACAGCATCTTTATAAGCAAGAGTAAGAGATTTATGATTGTTGTTATTTAAAAGCGCAAAACTGTGATCATAAACGCCAGTTACCGCACGTTGCACTGATGTAGGACTTTGCCCAAACAAAGCAACAAGTTCAGCACCAACACTATTTAAGAAAATTTTGCCATCATAATCGCCTTCACCCCAACGCTTAATAATATTTGAAGCATTCATTTCTTCGATACGACCCATTGCAGACTCGTTTTTTATCTTCTCAACTTTGTCGTCGTAAGAATATCCTTCTACTGGAATCCAATATTGAGCAGCAACAGGCGTACCTTTTGTTGCTTCAATACCGATGCCAATAGCACCTGTTCTACCAATAATTTTAGCCATTGTCCGACTCCTTATTTTGTTTTAAAGTTTTCTCGTAAATCTTTTGAGCATCCTCAAGCGAGTCAGCAGTTATTGAAATTCCTTCACTAGGGAAAAGAAATACCGAAGCACCAGAAGCATCATGCTCGCGCACAATATCATCTTTAGGATTGTCAATTTTATCGATCTTTTTAATATTTTCAGTCATGTTAACTCCTATATCTTAATCATACATCAAATTTTTAATTACGGTTGCCAGTTTGGTTTCTCTTGGGTTAGTTCTATATTGAATCTTAGTATGCCTTCAACCGAAAAAATGTTAGAACCGCGCTTCTCCCAGCCCAAACCATAATCAACTCTTAATCCTTCATCGCGAATAGATATAAAAACATTATCGTCTAGCTTCTGAAAGGCTCTCAAAGCATAAACTAGCGTGTTTTCTTTGGCAGAATAGTCATCATTTCGTTCTTCAATCAAGCGATATAATGCAGTCGAACCCCTAACAAGGTCAAAACTTTGATCTAAATCTTGCGTCCAGTCATAAATTACAGCCATAACAATCGCGCTAGTATGCACATCTTGCATAGTGCCACCGCTTTTAACAATTGTTCCTTGACGCGCTATAGAAACAACAGGCAGTTCGCTCTTGTTAGGCGCTAAAACGTCACCATAAACATAATGACCTTTGAGCTCTTCAGGCCCTTCACGTTCAAGCATATCTATGAGTTCTTTTAAAATCGGGTCACGATATTCTTCTAAAGCCATTATTTACCGTTCTGTACTACTCGACCTATATGAGCTTGGAAAGTTTTTACAATAAAAACTTTTCGTATCTGGTCTAATTTTAACATGATACGACGCGGAAGTTTTTTACGAGGCTTGTTCGACTGGTGATATTTGAAATAGGGTGTAGGGTTAAATATTTCTACATAATCGCTACCAAGATTTTGTTGGAAAGAACTTCTCATTCTTCCAGTATCTTCTAGAATCGGATGCGATTTACTATCTTTTCTTGCAGCCCAAGGGGCACCAAAAAGAGAACCTCGCGAACTATAGTTAGCGTCAACAGACATGCGCACTTCGTTACCTATTTTAAATAGAGGCTCATGAAAACTACCTATGTCTTGGGGTATTTTAATGAACCTTCGGCTAAGTTCTTTATCACCCTCAATGTCACAAGATAGTTCTATCATTAGCAATCACGACGCATAAAATAGTCCGTAGTGTTAGAACGGCTATTAAAACTACCTAAGTCTGGGTTACGAGGAAAAATATTTCCGTCACTGACCGCATAAGTAGAAACACGCGCCCCCGAGCCAGCAGCACCACTCACCTCGTCTATATAATCCTGCAAGAGAGATTTAGCAGAAGCAATCTTTTTATATCCATCTTTAGAAGAATTTTCTGTATCAGTATTAAGACCTTGATCTCTAACAAGTATTAAACCGCCAGCAAAAAGCCTAACAACAGTACGAACTAGCGGAGGTATATTGCTGCTATCCCACGCGCCAAAATCGATAATGCCGTTAACTTTACGATGCACATAGTCGATAGCTTCAGCGCGATACTTGTCAACTTTAAGATCAGAAAGAACCGAGTAGGCGTAACTGATAAGAATTTTGCTAGAAGTAGCAGGCGCTGAATCTAGAGTGATTATGCCAGTTGTAGCGTTTACCGCAGAAACAACAACAGCAACACCATCATCATAAACAATAACATCACCATCAACCGCGCCAACATCTATCGTGTCATTATAATTACGATCGACGATATAAGTACGCCCAACAGAAAAAACAGTATTTGCGCCATTAACAAGCCCTGTGGGAGTCTCAAGTTTAACTAGATGATGATGTCCAGCTTCCTCGCGAATGTCTTGATATGAAGAATAATCAAGGTCTAAAGCCATTACTTCCTATCGTTAGCGAGCGTCCACTATAGCTTGAGCAATATCTGCTTTCGTAGCATCAACCGCAATACCAATTCCTAAATCGTCATTAGCGATAGAAATAAGTTCTTCTTTTTTGAGCCTTTTCAACTCATCTAAGCTAAGAGCTTCCGTATCTTCATCGCCAGTTTCTTCCTCCGACTCAACATCTTGAGTCTCAGAAGTTTCAATTTCACTATCAACGGTTTCTTCGGAATCGGCAACGTCGGCTGCTGATGAAACGCTATCGCTCTCTCCAACATCTCCGCCCGCGTTTTTTGATCTTGAATTTTTTGTAACTGTGATCTTGAATCGTGGATCATTTTCAAACACCTTTACTTCATCATCGGTAAGTTCTAATATTACAGGCATTTTATGCTCAAACTCGCGACCATTACGCCACATAGTATTTTTAGCACCCAATGCAAGTGATTTGAGTAATTCGATTTCGTAAGTTTTTATAGATGTCATAGTTGTTCCTTTATTTATTGAAAAAAGTAGGGGCAATTTTACTTGCCCCTACCCTCATTAACCGCCTGCAACGATTGAAGCGTAAGCTTTTTGGTATAAACCATATCCTGCAGCACCTCGCCAGAAAGTACCGTAGTATTTCTTGCGACGCATGAAGTAGTCAGCTGAACCCTCTTCGAGAGAATCCATAGCTTTAAATTCACGTTCTTGCACGATGAATGGTTTCAAAGTACCTGCTGTGTTTAACAAATACCAGTTGTTAGTATCTGTCAACCAAGGCACGATCAAAACTTGAGCTGCATTGTATAGCGTGTTAGTTGCGCCAGATGCTAAAACTTGAGCGTTGAGAATTGTCATCGCTGTGTTTTCTAGGTCTGGTGGAATAACAAGTAGCAAGTCCATATTTTGGTTATATGTAGGACGAGCGTTGTCGTCTTGCATTTTACGCAATACAGTTCGAGCTGCAGCAAAAGATGCTGCATCTAAAGCACTTGAGCCAATATTGCTTTGAACGTTCCCAGTTTCACCGATTGGGTGATCTGTGTCAAAGAAATATTGTCCGTCGTAACATATAGTTGAGTTACCTGCTGGCAATAGAGTTTGAAACAAAAGTTCATCAGGGAAAGTCTTTAGAGATGCACCGATTGATTTTGCTTGAATACCATATTTGCCTGTTTGGTCATCTTGAACATCAGATTCGTCAACCTCAATAGAAGCTTCATACTCTTCGTTCGGAAGAACATAGTTGTATTCTTGTAGTTTCTGAGGAGCACGCTCACCATTAAACTTACGCATACGAGGGTTTGAACCCAACCAAGCATAGTTTTCAGTACGAGCTGTACTCTTTATGAATGTTGCGACTTTATCCGCATTCGATTGAACACTATCGTAGCCTTCATAGAAATTAGTTTTAAGTCCTAGTTGTAAAAGTGGTGTACCTAACGCCATTGTTACTTACCTTTCTTACGCTCTGTCGCGAATATCAACGCGAACTTTAGTTGCTGAAATAAATTCAACGATACGACCAACGACCATATCGTTAGCTGTAACGCCAATTAAATCAACTGTTTGATTATCTACTGCGTAAACAAGATCATTCACGTTTGCAATAGTGGCAGTGCCACCAAATACGAATGTGAAAACACCAGTTCTGCGAACTTTGATTCTTCGAAGTCCATTTGCTCCTGCAGGAGAAGCCGTCGATGAGTTATCAACTGTCTCATCTGCAACACCCATAACAATGTTTGCTGCTGTATCAGTTGCATTAACTGCGTAACCTGCTGCATTAGTTGCTACCAATGCGCCTTCAGGAATTTTTTCTACACCCATAGGGAAAGAAAGAACTATTCCATCTTGGCGGTTAACACTTTTTTTAGCTGCTGTAATAGCTGTCATTATTTAACCTTTCAATCTTATTTTTTTGATTCTAAGAGGTCTGGATATTTTTTAGCCAGCTCGTCGAATTTTTCTGGAGTAGTCCCGACAGCTTTCATTCCTGCAAGGCTTCCTTCACTCAAATTTTCTGAAGGCTTTTGGCCTTCTTTTATGAGATCTTTTTTCTTCTGTTCGGCATCTTCATCAATTTTGCCGCTTCCAGATTCGTCTTTAGAGAATTGTTGGCTTCCAGCGCTTAAAATTCCTAATACAAGAGAAGCAACATCAGTTGGTTCGCTATCTTTAGAAAGTTGTACGCCAGTTGTTGGCAATTTAGCTAGAGCCATTACTGCATCTTTTTGTGCAGGAATAACTAAGCCTTTGTCTAACAGAGCATCGAATTCTTTAGAAAGTTTTAGAGTAGCGTTTTCTTCGCGCAGTCTAGAAAGTTCTTGCTCAGGTGTTTCAACTGCAGGAGGAGTTGCAGGAGCATTGTCGCTCTCGCCTTTGCCTTCGTCGCCAGTGATTTCAATAGCGCCAGTAACTTGATTAGTCACATCTTCTGCAACATCTTCAGGAACTTCAAGAGTTTCACCTGGTTTGATTGTTACTTCTTTGTGTTCTGTGCCATCATTAAATTTAACGACCACATCAAAAGCTTTATCATTTGTAATTGTCTTAGTTGCCATCTTGTGTAACTCCTTAAGTTTGTCTATTGAAAGCATTATAACATTATTTCCACCAAGTTTTACCGTATTGGGCTCAACCGATTTACTGAGCGCCATTTCCAATTTCTCAAAAGTTTTCATTTCGCTTAGATACGGGTCATTTACTAAAGCAACATGCTCAAGAGTTGGACCATAATGTTTGTTATCATCTTTGCGAACATAATCGTAACTAAAAGAAATAGAAACATCGAATATAGTTCCCCTATCTAAGGCTCGAACAGTATCAGCTTCAAGTATTTCTAGCTCGCCATAAAGACCATCGCCAGGAATAGATTCGACGCTAACAACACGCCCACGATTCTTTTCTGGATCATTCGTATGAGTCGATGGCACTGCAACTGAATGTCCGAGAATATTATTATTAAAATTCTCAACAATTTTATTTCCCCAATCTTCATCGAGCGTCATAATCGGATTATTTGAAAGCCTAGGATATTGCGGATTCACCCAATCGCCATATTTAGCAAGCTGCTTACGATAGATTGCGCCTTTAAATGAAGCACCTATAGTGTCTTCAGAAGAAAACTGTATTAGATTCGCTAATTCTCTTTGCATAATACTTTCATAATACATCAAATTTGCATGCTTGAAATGATTTTTAAGATAGCTTGTCTTTGATTAGTAGGTTTGGAATCGTTTGTTCGGTTGTAAGTTCGATAATATCTTCCGCGGTTTGTGTAAGCTCAGCACCTTTAGTGCCTGGAGCATAGGTATCAGTATTAGACCAAACGGTAGTAGCTATTGTAC
>ERZ869921.477-NODE-477-length-24647-cov-15.174813_pt1 | contig 24647 bp, 27 predicted proteins | sample MGYA00579310_ERZ869921 | MGnify/ENA primary metagenome ERZ869921 (study PRJEB32216, sample SAMN09231816) | wastewater metagenome | place: USA: Maryland | collected 2016-06-21 | study: EMG produced TPA metagenomics assembly of the PRJNA472060 data set (Reclaimed... | reverse complement strand
GAATGGTCGTTCTGGGCCAGGCCGCAACAGTTGCCGCCACCGGGGGATTGGTTTGTTTGGTTTATCCGCAGCGGCAGAGGTTTTGGTAAAACTAGAACCGGCGCTGAATACGTCATAGAGCGGGCCAAACAGAAAAAGGGGCCGATTGCCCTAGTCGGCCAAACCAAAGCCGACGTGCGCGACACCATGATCGAGGTAGGCGAATCATCCATCATGCAGCGTTCGCCACCGTGGTTTAGGCCAGTGTATGAGCCAAGCAAGCGCCGCCTTGTGTGGCCTAATGGATCGGTAGCGATTGTCTATAGCGGCGATGAACCTGATCAGCTTAGAGGGCCGCAGCATCAAACGGCATGGGTCGATGAGCTAGCTAAGTTCCAAAGAGCGCAGGACGCTTGGGATAATTTGGAAATGGGGATGCGGGTAGGTGACCCGCGGATCTGCTGTACGTCAACGCCGCGCCCCATTGACATTGTAAAAAAACTTGTAGCCGATAAAGACACGGTAAATGTTGCCGGCTCCAGCTACGAAAATATGTCAAACCTGTCAGAACGCTTTATTGACAGAGTGATCAGGAAGTACGAAGGGACACGGCTAGGTCGCCAAGAATTACATGGGCAAGTGCTGGATGATATTGAGGGGGCACTATGGACGCATCGACTACTTGAAGAGAATCGAGTAACGAGGCATCCGCCATTGATTCGTATTGTGGTCGGTGTTGACCCAAAAGCCAGCACGGAAGCCAATAGCGAGACCGGCATTATCGTAGCTGGCATTGCCAGAGATAAGCATGTCTATATCCTAGACGATATGACGGTCGGCGGTTCGCCTGCTGATTGGGCAAAGCAGGTTGTGGCAGCTTATCACAAATATGATGCTGATAAAATCATTGGTGAAGTGAATAACGGCGGCGACATGGTTGAGTATACCGTCAAGAGCATTGACGACAAGGTGGCTTTTGAGCAAGTGAGAGCCAGCCGAGGCAAAGAAATCAGAGCCGAGCCGGTGTCAAGCCTGGATGAGCAGCATCAAATCCACCATGTGGGCATGTTTGCCGGACTAGAGGATCAGATGTGCTCATGGATTCCTGGCGAGTTATCGCCGGATCGGATGGACGCCAGAGTATGGGCGGTGTGGGCACTACGGCTCAAAGACGAAGAAGAGAAGAAAAAGGTAGCCAGGGTCAGATAAATGCGCAGACGTAGACGATTTGCAACAAATTCAAACGTGGCCGCGCGGGCGGCGCTCGCTGCCCAGCCCGGCGCGTCCTTCGGTGGCAAGCGCGACTTATATGAAGCCGCTGGCTATGACAAGAGCATTGATTACAGCCAGTATTTGACTCGTTTCCTACGTCAAGGTCTCGCCAAGCGCATTGTTAATATGTTTCCCGACGAAACATGGCGCAAGTCGCCAATTGTGCTGGATGGGGTTGAGCAGCAGGCTAATGATACAGAATTCGTCAAGGCGTGGGGTGATATTGCCTACGGCGGACAGATAATCGATGGTGAAACCAGAAAAGGGCTACTTCACTACCTTCATCGCCTAGATTGCCTGGCCGGTATCGGCAGCTATGGCATCATTTTGTTTGGGCTAAAAGACGGCAAACAACTTTCTGACCCGGTGGAAGCGGGGAGCATCCAAGGAACGGATGGCCTACTCTATGTCAATGTTTTTGAGCAAGGCCACGCCGTTATTGCTCAGATAGAGACGAACCGAGAAAGCTCCCGCTTTGGCAAGCCAACCATGTATCGCCTGACTTTTGATAGTGCGCTGGGGGCACACCAGGTAAGTGATGTCCATTGGTCGCGAATCATTCATATTGTGGATGGTGCATCCACGAGCGACACTATCGGCACGCCGCGTCTAGAAGATGTATGGAATTACCTGATAGATCTAGACAAAATCGGGGCCGCATCAGGCGAGGCAGGATGGAATTTGCTTAATCCTGGTCACATCATTAGCACCCGCGACGGCTATCATTTGCCTGTCATCGAGGATGATATGAGCGATGACGAGATCGCCGCTACGACTCAGCAGATTGCCAATGAGAAGGAGGCGATTGATCTATTTGTACATGGCTTACGGCGTTGGCTTGAATTCGACGGGCGCGATATAACGACCCTGAGCGGCCAACTGCAAGACCCCACAGCCACTTTTGAGATGAACATCACGTCAATTTGCGCAAGCAGAGGCATACCAAAGCGCATTTATCTCGGCAATGAGGCAGGCGACCTGGCAAGTAGCGAGGACGAAAAAACCTGGGCCAAAGCCGTCGCTACTCGCCAGCAAAACTACGCCGGGCCGATGATTCTTGCGCCAGTACTCAATCGTTTGATTTGGTACGGCGTGCTACCGCCCCCAACACATGGTCAATTCTATATCAAGTGGCACTCGCTCCTTGAAATGGATAGAAGCGAACAGGCGACCATTGCCGATACCAACGCCGACGCACTCGCCAAGGCGGGAATTGACGCTGACCCAGTGGCATTCGTCACGGCCTACATGCCTGATCTGCCAATCGACAAGATTGCTAAGAAAGCGACAGTAGCGCCCGTATTGCCACAAGGAGGGAACCTGTCAGCGAATACCGCTGACCCCTTTCGTTGGCTCAACTATCCATAATGCGCTCACGCTCACCGGTGATACGCCAAATCCAGAGGATGAGATTATCCGCGTGGAACAGGCGCATACCGCGGGGATTCACACGGCGCTAAATGGGCAGCTTGACCACATCAAGGCGGCGGGCGAACAGTTCCATGACATCCGTCAAGCCATCGACACGTTGCCCGGCGAAAGTCTGCTTGACGCCATCCAGCGCATTTTGATTGCTGGTGTTGAGGCCGGGACAGCCGTTTCATTTGCCCAACTCGATGGGCTAAGCATGGCGGTGAACTGGGGATTGGCGAATCATGCCGCCAAAGAATGGGCTAGGAATTACACGTTTAGCCTGGTGCATGACATCAACATCACAACGAAGCGCGTAGCCAGTGAGTTTCTATCCGAATGGGTGCAGTCCGGCAACCCGTATCAATCGCTTGTGGATGACCTAACGCACCTATTTGGTGAGGACAGAGCGACGCTGATTGCCAGTACGGAGGCAACCAGGGCGTATGGCGAGGGTAGTTTCACCACGTATGAGCAGGCGGGCTTCGAGAAGCGACCGTCAGAGGATAAGCGCCCACCAGGGCACCCACGTTGCAGGTGTTGGGTAGGGGTCGAGGAGCGCAATGGCGCATGGTATTATGTCTGGTACACGAGTAATGATGAGATCGTGCGACAATGCGACATCTGTTGGCCGCTCAATAATCAGATTATCGGTTTTGCGGGGAAGATGTAGGGGTAATGGACAACAAAGCAAAACTTGATAGAGCGTATGGCGTGGTCTTATTTGGCGTCACCTTTATTATTTTGGGCATAACGTGGCGGATGGGTATAACCGCAGGATTAATTGCACTTGGCTTTACGCTCCTAATCGTCGGCTTGGGAACGATCATCAATATGGGGCGTGATGCTGGCATGAGGGAATCAGAGAGAAATCTTAAGGAATTCAAGAAAAAACACGGGATGCAATAACCATGATTGATATGAAGCTCCACATTGAAGGTATAGATGACGCAGTTAAAGAGCTACAGTCTCGTGGCGCCAACATCCTCGCCATCACCGAGAAGCCTATCGGCCGTGGTGCCTTCCGTGTGGAAGCGGCGCTCAAACGCTACCCAAGCCCACCGCAGAATAGCCGCTACCGGCGCACTGGCACATTAGGCCGTCGTTGGACTACACGCCCCTATCGGCAGCCTGGATTGGTTGGCCGTGAGGTGGGCAACAACACTTGGTATGGGCCGTTTGTTCAATCGAAGCAAATGCAATCGCATGTCCACCGGGGCCGTTGGATGACCGATGAACAGGCGCTCGAACAGCAGGCGAGCAATATTATTGATGACGTGCGCAATGCGCTGAGGGCGGCGCTATGAGCAAAGACGAGGAAACTCGGCAGTTGATAAAGGATCTAAATACCCTGATCAGGGCTAGGCTATCTGGGTACGTAGAGGAAACCGGCCAGCGTGTACTGGTTGAATATCGGCTCGAATTGAAAGATGCTAACTATGGCTATTCCAACAAAATCCATACGAGTAAGGCCAGCACGGTGAATCATGAATGAATACAAACTGGATTTCACCAAACTGACCATCGGCGATGTCAGGCCGGTGCTTACTGCCAATCCATCTGTGGGTGACTGGCTCACGATGACCGATAAAATTGTCTTAGGTGGCATCATGCATCGACCTGTCACCGAAATTAGACCGATTATGGAATTGGTCACGGTTGAGTTTGCGGCATGGTTGGCGTCGGCAGAATTCATGCGTTGGGTGGCGAAATGAGTGAACAAAAGGTATTGCCAAAAGTGCAAAGTTCTGCTATACTTAACATAGTGCAGGTTGCCGATAAGGAATTAGCAAAGCAGCTTGCAGCGCACCATCTAGCATTGGCGCAAGTGTATCGAAGAATCGCCGGTGAGCAGCCGATTCTGACAGGATCGCAACAGCGCAAGCAAGCTGCGCGGGTCAACCGATAGACCAGTTGCAGTATATAATTTTATATTTCCATCGTCTCTAACGAGCCGCTGAATCTTGAAGAGTAATTCTCTTTGAGGTCCAGCGGCTTTTTTATTGCCTTTTTATAACCTATGTCGAAACTCGTAACGCACACAATCAAAACGCAAGCCGCCACTTTACGCACCAAAACGCTGGATGGGCGCACCTACACCGTCGTGCCCGCCACCATCATTGTAGCTGGCGTGCTCAATGGCGAGTTGGTCCCGGCTGATGAACTGGCGTTCAACCCTAGCGGCTGGAATGGTCGCCCGATTGTCATGCGTCACCCGCAGGATGACGCCGGTAACTACATCGTAGCGAATGACCCCAGCGTGATTGAGACGAAGGCCGTTGGTCAATTTTTCAATGCGCAATTCAATATTGACCGTATCACCGGCGAAATGTGGCTGGATGTGGAGAAAATCCAGCGGCTCGGCGGCGATGCGCTGACCGTACTGCAACGCATCCAGAACGGTGAAATTGTTGAGGTAAGCACAGGCTATTTTGCTGGATTTACCGAGATAACTGGCGAGTTTAACGGGCAATCGTATAGCGCTATCCAAAACAGCATTATCCCTGATCACATCGCGCTACTGCCTGATGAAATCGGCGCGTGCTCTGTGGCGGCTGGGTGTGGGGCTAATCGCTACAATACTGATGCCGCTGGCACCGACAATCACAACGATTCGGTAATGATTGCCTTCTTTCTGCGCCCGCAGGACGCTCAGGCGTTGGCCTTGTCGCCCGACGCCTTACCAGGTGGTAGCGTGTTACCGGCCAACGAATTGCACGTTACGTTAGCCTGCCTTGGCGACCTGCAAGACGTTGCGTGTGAGTTCAACAGCATTGCCGGAATGCTTACTGGTATGACCGAATACGCCATGATGGTCATGGCGCAAACGTTCGGTATGGCGCGGTTCAGTAATCCAGAGACAGGCACGGATGCCATTGTTCTATTGCTGGATTCCGAGCAATTGCACCAGTTCAGGGACCAGCTCTGCGACTGGCTTTGCTGGGATGTGGAAATCAGCCGACTACACGGCTTTATCCCGCATGTCACGCTGGGCTACATCCCCAGCGATACGCCGCTAGAAATGACGACCATTACGCCCACGCCGCTCGTGTTTGACCAGGTGGCACTCAGTTGGGGTAGTCAAACATTAGTTTTCGATCTGAATGGCGAATTGCGCGACACATCGCCCGACGCCATCACAGTTAATTGTAAGTGTTCACAGGAGGGTTTAGAAGTGGCAGACAAAGAGAGAGAACAGGCGAAGGTGACAAAGAAAATCGCCAATGAGGAAGTGGCGGAAGTAGCAGCCGTTGTTGAACTGCCCGCCATTGAAGCGGTTGCGCAGTACACCCTGCCCGCCGAGTTGACCGAGTTGGTTGAGGCCGTCAAAGCCTTCGGTGGGGTTGCGCCGCTGATGGATGCGGTCAAGGGCATCAAGGCCAATGCCGACCGTCAACATGCTGAGTTGGTGGCCAAACTGACCGCTAATGCCAAATGTGCATTCAGCGCCGATGAACTCAAGGCCATGAGCCTGGACGCATTGACCAAGGTGCAACGCATGATTGCGCCGGTTGACTACAGCGGTCAGGCGGGCTTTGGTCTCACCGCCAATGCCGACAGCGAAGAGTGGGAACCGTATCAATCGCCGGTTGCGGCGAAATAAGGAGGATCTAAATCATGGCATCGAGTACGCCAAATATTGTTTTACTCCAAGTTAACGGCAGTGAACGTCCACCGTTTGAGGCGTTGACCGCAGCCGCTTTGACCCCTGGCGACCTGGTAGAAAAAAATTCATCGGGCAACCTGGCCGCCATTGCCAGCGCCGGCAAAGTCAACGGTAAGCTTTTTGTGCTAGAGAATCCGTTTGCCTCTGATCCAACGCAAACTGCTCTGGCGCAAACATGGGCATCGGGTGATAGCGCTCGCTACGTCTATGCCCAGCGTGGAGATTTGGTTTACGCGCGGGTAGCCGCATCGCAAACCGTTGTAATTGGCAGTCAGATGATTTCCACGACCACGGCAGGGTGCTTGGGCGTGACTACCGTTGACGCTACGACACTCGACGGCGCTTTGGTCGGGCTTGCCGAGGAAGCCGTTACCACGACCGGCAGTACTGGCCGTGTCAAGGTACGCATCGCCTAATTTAATCTTTTGTGTGGCATTCATAGGAGGACTATTCGATGCCGATTACTGATCTGAATTCTGCGGAGGGCGCCGAAGTTATTTACGGGGGCAGCCGTCCGCTAAGTGTGAACAAACGCACCGGCAAGGTCCAAATCATGACCGAGCGGGGCTTTGTGGTCAACTCGTTGCTTTCCCGTGACGAGTGGGTTGATTTGGATAGGGCCGTCATTGGGGCAGCGCTGCCGATGCTACGCGCCATCAACGATTTGCGGGCCAAGGGGCTGGTCCATCCGCTTGGGTCGCTGGGTAGCATGATTAGTCGCTGGAATACACTCAGCGAAGTAACAGCAGCTAACGTCAACATGACGGGGCAAGGCGGCGGGTCGCGCGATTTGCCCGAAACGATTGAAAAAAACGTGCCCGTTCCGGTGATCTTCAAAGAGTTTATGATCAATAAGCGGGAACTCTTGGCCAGCCGCATGATGGGCGATGGTTTGGACGTAACGGCGGCGGCGGCAGTGACTCGTGTCGTTGCCGAGGGCGCTAATTCGCTCCTAATCAACGGCTCTACGATCAAGCTGAACGGACAAGCGCTCTACGGCTACCGAACGCATCCCGACCGCAATACGGCCACGGCTACGGCCTTGGGGGGCGGCTCGTGGGCCACCATCGCCAACATTGTGCCAACTGTGGCCGGGGCAATCAATGGCCTCAACGCCGACAATCATTATGGGCCGTTTATGTACTACGCCTCAACCACGCAGTACAACTATGCCACGCTGACCTATTTTGCTGATGCCAGCGGTGAAACGCCTTACGACCGTATCATCAAGATGCCGCAAATTGCAGGTTTTGTGATGGACCCCACTCTGCCTGACGGCGAGCAACTCGTCATTGACATGACCAAGGATGTAGTGGATTGGGCCGAGCCGCGCGACTTCGCCGGTATTCAGGTTTTGGAATGGGCTTCCGGCGACGGATTGGCCAGCACATTCAAAATTATGCAGGTGGGCGCGCCGCGGGTGAAGTCTCACCAGGATGGGAAATCTGGCGTGATGCACGTAACGGGCAGTTGATCACTTTACGTCTCGATAGCCTTTGCCAGTGACGATATTGCCGACTACGGGTTTGCTGACGCCAAAACGTTCAGCCAGCTTTTGTTGGGAGTAATCGCCAGTGGCATACAAGGAACGAATCTCACGAACCTGATCCGGCGTAAGCTTTGAATTGCCGGGGCGAGTCGGCTTAAGCGGGCGACCACTAATGCTATGAATAGGGCCAGTAACATGCTTCCATGTGCGCCCGTTGACAATGTTAGTGACCGCCGACTGATTGACGCCATATATAGCTGATAGGTCTCTGTAATAGTAGTTGCCAGTAGCATATAGGTTTCGCATTTCAACTATTTGCGCTTCGGTTAGGATAGCTTGACCGTTTCGACTACCAGCATTGTTAGGCATCGTATCAAGGAATCGATAGGCGTGAAGTATGTTTTTCGATCTGGTTACATATTCAAGGTTGGACAGATGGTTATTGATTTTATTTCCATCTATGTGATTTACGTCGCAGTTTGGGGGCAATGGACCGACAAAGGCCAGAAGAACAAGACGGTGAACAAAAAATCGTTTTCGACTTTTGGCGCTGCCATGATAAAGAAAGATTCTCTCGTACCCATCTCTTTCGGTTTGGAGCCTGAGTATCTTTCCTGGTTTTGTACCAGTTGCCGGCTTGATTCTCACGACTCGACCATGATCGCTAACCTGGTAGAAGCCTTCGTAATTCGGAATATCTTCCCATTGTTCGGACATAACTTTTCTCCTGTGGATGACTGTTTGATAAGTGCAGTATAACACATTAGGAACGTAAATGCAAGGAGAAATACATGAGTGATACAAAAACATATCGAGTGCGGCCTGGTTTCACGCACGGCGCTGGGCGTACAGCGCTGGCGGGCGACCTGGTTGAAATGACCGAGCGCGAGGCGTCTGGATTTCTCGATAAGCTTGAACTTGTCGAAGAACAGACCGAGAAAACGGCTGTTGAGGAAGCGACCAAGGGCAAGAAAGCGGCAAAGGCATGACAATCACCAAGGCGGCTATCAATACAGTGATCGATGATCGGTGCGGCGCGTTTCTCATCGAAGCGCGCCGCATGACTGGCGACGCAACCAAGCCGAGCATCAATCAATGCATCGGTTGGGCCGTGCGCCAGTTGGGTTTTCCTACAGCAGCCTTGACTACTGTCTCAGACAGCGACCTATCAGCCGTGCCAAACGGTAAGGCTGATGCACTACTGGACCTAGCCGAACTGCGCACCTTGCAGAGTATCGAGACAAACCTAACCGCAGTCACGAGCACCACGGGACCAGTGTCCGACCAGTGGAATGATTTATCGAAACGATTGAGCGACATCATTCCGCGCAAACAGGCGCTTATCATGGCGCAACATGGCATCGTGCTAGACAAGCCGCTGGACACGCTGAAACGTAAGGCGCACATGAGGGCGGTGTAATGCTCGACATTAAAGAGGGCGATTACTTCGTCTACGGTGGCAAAGATTACCCGATTCGCTCCTGTGCCGACTGGGAGCATGGCGCCATCAGCAAGCGGCGCTTTACAAAGACGGCCAACACAAAGCGCCGGACAGCGACAAGCCTGGCGCGCATCTCGTGTACGCCGGTATGGCCAGCAGACGCCGAAGTCCGCACTAGGCCGGGACTGGACACACCGAATGAACTGTTGCAGGTATTCGTGGATGGCACAGACATTTTCTATCATCTCATTCTTGAGGATCTAAAGCGCTAATGGCTGTCATCTCTCGCAAAGTTGCCCGTTCGGCGCTGGCTGCGCTACTTAGCAGCGCCACGGCAGGCAGCGTTGATGCTGTCTACGCCTACAAGCCGCCTGATTTCGGGCAGGCCAACAAGGTCATCGTAGTGACGAGTGGTTCGATTGAACGCATTATCGACGGCTTTGGTACATGTCAGCGATCCAAAATCACGCTCTACGTGTGGGTGCTGGTGCGCTACGCTGACGCCGATACGGGATGGACGCGCAGCAATGCTGAAGATGCCGCCGACGATATTGAGGCGTTAATCGCCAGCGCAGTGCTGACCAATCAGACGACAGACTATTGGAGCCAGGCCAGCTACGGCGACCCCACCATGCTGGATGATGTAGTGATTGGTGGCGTTGATTTCCTTCGAGAATTAATTCAAGTGGAATTAGAGGTATTCGCATGATCAGATATATCGGCACGGGGGATTACTTCCTTGGCATTCCCAAGCGCGATTTGACCGATGAGGAATTTGCGGCGCTGCCAGCGGCAGACCAGGCCATGATTCTGGCCAGCGCTATCTATGCGCAGGACGTTGGTGAGCCACCAGCCGCGCCGCGTTCGGCCAAGAAAACTACAGAACAACCGGCACAAGCGCCCACAAGCGGCTGATGCCACTAGATAGCCAGCCAGGTAGGCTGGAAAGGACGGCATAGTATGCCAATGATGAGCGAGATCCGGGCACAAGCCGGAACGCAATCGGTCTATACCACAGCAGTGACCCCCACCGTGGCCATCCGTGGCATAGATGAACTTAGTTTAAAAGACGCCAATGATATTGAAGTGATCGGCGACATGACCCAGGCGTTGGCTGGTGGTGACACCGGTATTGTAAATGGACTAAACGCAACCGGCAGCATGAAGGGTTGGGGCAACTATGAGCACCTACCCTATTGGCTTGACAACTTGTTCGGTCAGGCCACGCCTAGTGGCGCAGGTCCGTACACGCGCGCCTATGCCGCACCCATCACGACCGCACCCACGCCCCGCATTTTGACGCTAGTCAAAGGCGATAGCACCGTGGGCGCTTACCGCATGGCGGGCAGCCTGCTCAGCAATTTCACATTGCGGGTTGAACCCAAGAAGCGCATGGCTATTAGCGGCGATTTGATTGGTATTCAGTTGTCGGCTACCACATTGGCGTCACTGACCGCGGCCACAGTGATCCCGATTATGCCTAATCACGTAGGCGCAACCGGCATCAAGTTAGACGCCTGGGGCGGCACAATGGGCACGACCACATTAGCTAACTGCACGTTGCGCTTTATGGAACTCAACATCAAGCCGGATCGGGCTAGCCGCTGGTGCATTGGCAACTTGGCCGCGCAGTCGTATGTGGAAAAGCCGTGGGACAGCACGCTCAAGCTCGGCCTGGAATTCAACTCCACCACCAAAACGGATGTTGACGCCGTGGTGGGTGGCACGCTGACGCAGAAACAATTCCAAATCACCCTCAGCCCCGGTGCTTCGCAGTCGCTGCAAATTCAGTACACCGGCACCATTGCCGACGATCTAGAAATCTTCTCCGACGATGACGGTGTGGTTACGGTTGAAATGACCCTAGAGCGCACCTATCATTCCACTTTTGCCAACTGGTGCAAGATGACCAGCATCAATACGATTTCCTCTCTCGCGTAAAGGATTTATGGAACAACAAATCAAGATTAAGCCTACCCCCAAAAGCAAGCCCGGCCACCTTAAACGTCTCAAGGTACGCATGGCTATTTCGCAGCGCTTGAACAACAACGACCCCAAAGCCGTAGATGAGATGATCGAGTTTGTCCTAAAGAATGCAGTCGTTGAAGCGCCGGACGGCATGAGCACCGAGCAAATCAAAGACGCCATCATGGATATGTCCCAAGAAGATTACGAGGCGCTTTTCCCGTCTGGTGATGTGGACCCTACGAAAGACGCCTAATTCGGGCGTGGTTACGAGGGCGGGGGACCGAAGTGCCGGATTGGTTGCCAGTGCTATTAGCCGCTGAGGAATGGCATCAACCGCCCTGGGTAATCGAGGAACAAGCGACCGCCGAGTGGTGGGGGCGCTGGCGCTGTTTGCGTGACGAGCGAGCCGAACAAGAGAAGCCTAGAAAATAATGGCTGATCCAAAAGTTAAGATCGTAATCGAGGCGGAAGATAAAAGTAAAGGCGCTTTCGGCAGCGCCGGTGCGTCTGTGTCTGAGTTTGGCAAGACCGCCACCGGCGCGGTCAGGGATGCAAACGCGTCTTTGGATTCGCTTGGTAGAGCCGCCACTGGCGCCGCTAGCGAAACCGAGGGCGCAATGTCGCGCGCCGGCAGCGCACTTGAGGGCTTTGGTGACAAGGCCACGAGCGCAGGGAAAGCGCTTTCACTGGGGCTCACTGCGCCATTAGTTGCGCTAGGGGCACTAGCAACCAAAGCGGGCAATGAACTTAATGAAGGCATGGCCGATGTTGCTTCGCTCAGTATCGCCAGTGATCGCGTGATTGAGCTAAAAGACAATGTCAAGGACATGCAGATCGAATTCGGCAAAAGCGCCGAGGATTTATCTGGTGGTTTGTATCAGGTAATCAGCGCTTTTGGTGATACCACAGATACAGTGGCCGAACTAGACAATGCTATCAAAACTGGTGCAGCCGGTCGAGCGTCAACATCTGAGGCGCTTTCACTCATCAGCGCTACCACAAAAGGCTTTAATGACACGACACTTGAAGCACAGCAGCATGTGTCTGACCTCGCGCTCAAAACGGTAGAGTTGGGTAAGACCACATTGCCAGAATTGGCTGGCAGTATCGGCATGGTTACATCCATGTCAAACAGCCTTGGCGTGTCACAAGAAGAACTATTTGCTGGTGCGTCTGCGCTATCTGGCGTAATCGGCACCACCTCACAGGTATTCACGGGCCAACGGGCAGTGATGCAGTCCTTGATGGCTCCGACCGACAACATGACCAAACTAATGAATGCACTTGGCTACGCCAACGGCGAGCAAATGGTCAAGGGATTGGGTTGGGCCAAGACGCTCCAGGTAATCACAACAGCGCAAAAAGCGTCAGGCGCTCCACTACAATCATTTATTGGCTCGATTGAAGGCCAAAATTATGCAATGGCGCTGACCAGTTCGCAGTTGGAGAAATACACGTCTGACCTTGATGCGCTCACAAACGCTACCGGAAAGACCGACGCCGCCTATAAGGCGCAAACCGAAGGCGTCAATGCATCTGGCTTCGCGATGAAGCAAGCACAACAGATGTGGAATGTGTTTTTGGAAGACCTCAACGATGGCCTTGGTCCTGCGCTTTTGTCGTTCATGGATCTGATGGAACCGGTGACTACCGGCTTGCTCACGATGGGGAAGTCATTCGCCGCAATGGACCCAACCACCCAGAAATGGATTGTTGGTTTGGCTGCGGGTGCGGCGGCGATTGGGCCATTACTGATCGGGGTAGGTAAGCTTACCAGTTTGTTTGGGACAGCGCTCCCTATGCTCACAACGATGGCCCCACTGCTATTTGGCCTTGCCGTCCCGCTCGGCCTGCTTTATGGGGCGTACAGGCTTAACATCGGTGGACTAAAAACATTCGTTGACAATGGCCTAAATCGGATGAAAGCGGCTGCGCCGTTGGCGGGCAAAGCTGTTCACGAGTTAGTTGCACAGCTAACCGGGATAGGTGTCAATACCTACGATACAACCGAAGGCATTCAGAAGTTTGTTGAAGCGCTGACAGGCTCGGAGCAGGCTGGGACACGTGCGGCTGACATGATCGCTAATCTCGGCGACAAGATAGCGGCGGCGAGGGTTTCGTTTGACCAGGCGGGCGGCGGTATCAATGGGCTTGTTGCTGGTCTAGGTAAGCTGACTGGCGGTAGTGTCGAGATTAGTGTCAAATCAAAAGTGACCGAAGTTGACTGGACAACCGCACTGGGTGATACATCTTACACCTATGACGCAAAAGCGGATATTTACAGTATAGATTGGCTTGGCAAATCCGGTGCTACGGAAAGTTACACATACGACGCCAAAGCCGGGATCACATCAATAGACTGGAATTATGGCACCCAGGGATCGCTTGGCTTCGTTTATGATGCCAAAGCTGGAATTCAGTCGGTAGACTGGCGAGCCAAAGACCTGACGGTTCAATACGACGCTAAGGCCGGCATAACCGAAGTCTATTTCTTTAAGGGTCTATTCACTGGCAACTACACGGCAACGGCGAGTGTAACAAGTGTGCTCTGGGGCGCTTGGACAAACCAGTACAATGCCACTGCTCAAATTTCTGACACCAGCGTTCTGTGGGGCACCTATACCCACACCTACAACGCCAAAGCTGGCATCGATCAAGCAAGCATCTTTTGGGGCGCATCTACCCATACCTACGACGTAAGCGGCAAGGTGGGCGAGGCTAGCGTGCTGTGGGGCGCATATAGCCACACTTACGAAGCCTTCGGCAAGATCGGAGAAACAAGCCTTGCTTGGGGCGCATGGACGCACACCTATGATAGTGCATCGGATGTCACAAAAGTAGCTTGGGGTCTATGGACAAACACGTATATCGCAGAGGCCAATATATCTGAAACTGGCGTGGCGTGGGGCGCATGGACTCACAGCTACGATGGAACCACAAGTATCACTAATGTGGCGTGGGGACTATTAACGCACGAGTATGCCGCTACGTCGTCAATCACAAGCGTGCTATGGGGTGCCTTCTCGCATAGTTATGACACTGGCGCGGCGGTAACAAACGTTCTGTGGGGTCTGTTGACGCACGAATATAAAGCAACCTCCTCGATCACGTCTATTTTGTGGGGTGCTTTTTCGCACTCCTATGATAGTGGAGCATCGATCACAAAGGTGCTATGGGGGCTTTTTAGTTTCAAGTATGACTCGACCACGGGGATTACGTCGGTTGCGTGGGGCGATTTCACCAACGTCTACAAAGTAACAGCCGAGGTCGGGAATGTATTATGGGGCGCATTTACTAAAACTTATGACGTTACCGCCAATGTCGTAACAAACATCAAAAGCACGGTCGGTAATGCGATAAGCAACGCTTGGGACAGCGTTACAGGCAGGGCCACCGGTGATTCATCCTGGAAAGGTGGCCCCACCTGGGTGGGCGAAAAAGGCGAGGAACTACTGAAATTCCCCAACGGCCAATGGGGATGGGGCGGCTTAGGCGGGCCGGAAGTACGCGACCTACCACCCGGTACACAAATCTTCACGCACGAAGATTCAATGAAGATGATTGCCGATGGCACCGCGCCGGACCTGTCGCGCGTGGGGGCGAACATTGGACACAATGCCGCTGGCACAACCAGACCACCGGCCACGATGGATAATGCTATTGCTCTAGCAACTGCCTTTGGGCAAAAATTAGCGGCCACAAGCGATAAGACTGCTGATCGCGCCGCCGCTAAGTTTCAAAAAGCGCTCGAAAAAGGTGCAGATAGATTGTCTAGTGCGCTCGAAGGTGCATTGTCAAAAGTGCCTGGCCTGTTCTCGCCAAGCCAAGTGACCAGCCAGGACATGGAATTATCCAAGGCTGGCCTGTACCAGAACAACGTAGATGAGGTGCTGCGCCGGGTCAAAAGCGCCGCCGAGAATCCAGCCGACCAGGGCAAATTCGCCGCCGATATTGAGCAAGCCAAAGAAGCGCTGAACCGCATCGGCATCACAGCTAGCGATAATATTAAAACGATGTCGGCTCAGTTCGAGAAGGCGTGGAGTGACCAGAGCCTGTTCAGCAATAAGCAGAATCTTGGCCTGCTTGACCAAGGCGCTATTCAACGCTCACTGCAACTACAGCAGCAGCAGGCGCAGGGCAAGGCCAACATTCTTGAACTATACGGCATCCAGCCAGACCAGGTACAAATCCAAGCGCTCCAAGCGGGGCAGCAAATTAGCGCCGGATTACTGCAAGGCACGCAGGTCGATGGCGCTGCGCTTATGCAGAAAATGGCTACCAGTATCACGCCAGCCAGCACGGCGGGGGTAACTGGACAAATCACGTCAGGTATTAACGCCAACCTAGCCGACCCCAAAAATACGTCTAAAATCGACCTGAACAATCTGGTGCAGAAGGCCACGGACACCGACGACACCGCTTTGGCGGCGACCGGCGCAACGTTCCTCCAAAAAATCACAGATAGTTGGAGCAATGCCAAAGTTGATGTGGTCTCTGGCCTTGCCAGTGCCATGAATATCAATATCGGTAGTGAGAATGCTACCAACATTCTGCACGATATAGGTAGCAAGATTTTTAAGATTATTTTCCAGGGCTATGACGCCGCGGCAAGCGGGGCTGATTATGTCGCGCCGGTACAGTCGGGTGTCAACAATGCCAACAAGAAAGCCGGTGCAACCACAACCACCACAACAGCGCCCGCGCCGACAGCGCCGACAACCACAGCGCCAGTCAGAGGTAGCAGCGCCAATTACGGACGTGGTATTGCGCTGGCAACAGATGCCGGACCAAATATCACCATGAATAACACATTTATTGTTCAGGGTCCGATTGATGTGCAGGCGGCGGCGTATCAGATCATGCAAGAAGTGCGTCGGAGGATGCAATAATGGCGCACGCAATCAGCGTTACGGATGGCACGACAACCATCAACCTAATCGCGTCAGGCGGCAACATGATCGAAGCCTACACGATGGATACCGCCGAAGATGTCAATGACCCCAAAATTACGGAAACCATTGATATTTTGTTCGTGGCGACCACCGGCCCCAATCTACAGACGGCTATCAATGCTGTCGAAAATTTGCTACGCGCTGCCAAGCATCGTCAGGATAAACCGTCATCATTTCCCAAGGTCTTCCTACAAATGCAGGTTGATGGCGAGGCGAATAGTTGGCGCGCCGAAATTATTGAAGGTCGGCTAAAACCGGATGAAACCGTACTGCGCTTGTGGCCCAATTTCAAGGCCAAATACGCGCTCATGCTAACCCGCCGCGCCTGGGAGGGGCCGCGCAAAGAGCTATCAATTAGCTCCAATGGCAACAGCGCAGCCACGGGCGGGCGCAGCATCACCAACAACGCCAATAACTGGATTCAGATTGCATCCAGTCAGGTGGGCGGTGTGTTGCCCACGCCGATTGAACTACAACTGACCAATACCACGGGGGGCAGTCGCAGTTACCGGCATTTCTTTCTGGCGACCAACGCATTTAGCGACCCCGCCAACTTTTCGCATCGGCTGGCGGGCGGCTCTACCACCACAATCGCGGATAGCGTCTCCGTTGCGCGGGTGACAACGGCGCTGTCATCCACCGTGATGGGCGATACGCAGGGCCGGACGTTCAAGCCGATTGTGCGTATCACGACGCTAGGCGGGCCAGTCTATTGCCGACCAGAATTGCGCGACACATCTGATCTAATCTCGCTAACGCCAGACACCAAGGAAAAGTATATTCCGGCGCTTTCTACTGCATTCATCCAGTTGGATTCGTTGGCGTTGCCGCCTGGCGGCTACCAGACCGCCTGGGGTGATACCGTGTTCGGGTTGGTGTTTCGCAGCGCTGGCGCGTACGCGGTGACGGTTGAATCAACACAGTTGACACCAACCGACTCCTATCAGTACATCGCTCAGCTAGGCAACAATATCGCCAACAACGGCATTATCACATTCAATAATATCGAAGAACTTTACCACGTTGGTGGACAGATGATCTACAGCAACAAATCGGGCAGGCTCATGGTGTGGCCGGGGGTGACACAGCGCATTGTGATTTTGCAGGATGAGGGCAGTTCATCCACAACCACACAGACCATGAGCGTGCGCGCTTTTGTTCGTGAACGGAGGTTGACGGTTTAATGCCAACCTTCTACGTAGATCGCTACGACCGCTCATTTAGCGATGCCGCGCAGACCACGCTGCGCCACACGGTGCAGCGCTATTCCGGTATGGCCGTTGGCGGATTCGATCAGGCCGAAATTAAAGTTGACGGCGATGTGGCCCTGCTGAGCGAGGTTCACCGCTGGCTTGGCTATTACTACATCATCCGCAACGAAAACATGTCTCCGGTGTGGGCTGGCAAAGTCACGCAGACCACCACGACAAGGGGCAAGCGCAAGAAAACCTACAGCCTAGACGACATCGCTAACCGCATCGCCGTTTCTTATAGCTATGACGATCCAACAGGTGTGGCCACGCAGGGACGCACGAGCTGGGCCGATGATGCTGAGAGCCAGCGCAAGTATGGTGTCAAGGAGCAATTACAGAATCAAGGCGACTTGGACAGCAGCCATGCCGATAGTCTGCGCGACAAAGCGCTAATAGACAAGGCTAGCCCGATCCAGGCGATCACGTTTGATGGTGGCGACAAGCCGAGCGGCAGCGTCTACTTACGGGGGCTGTGGAGTACTGCCGATTGGCGAATCTTTAATCAAGCTGGGGGCGTGGTCAAGTTTGAGGATTCCGGTAATTACGAGCATTTGCTAGGTTGGGGTGTGGCGTCAAATGTAATCGGGTTTGAGGCAACACTAGACGGGCTGCATGACTTAAACGGGCGTTTTGGGGCGCTACGCAAGGATGACAAAATCATTGTTTCTGGCGCGGCGAATGGAGCGAATAACGGCACATTTGGCGTAACGCAGGCCGTATCTAACGACATATCACAGATCGGACCAACCACGACGACTTATTTTGAAGTCACCGACGACATAAAATCAAGCATTAGCGCGTTGGGACCAATCCAGGCTACGCAATTGTTATTAGTGAGCGGCTCGGCTGTTAGTGGCAACAATCGCTACTATTTCACCAACACCGACTTAGCCGCCGACCACATCACTGTGCTGCCGGCCACTGTTGCCAATAGCGCGGCTGGTCCTGCTGTCACCCTGAAGCAGGGCCACAGCGTGTTGCTGGACGGCTCGCTAGTCACTGAGTATCCATCCAACACGATTACCGTCACCGCGCTGGGTACGATTGTTGCGCAAAGTTTCACGCTGCCCGTCAATGCCCCTTTCACCGCGGCTGAAGTTTTCATTCGGCTAAAAAAAGTCGGTTCGCCATCCGATAATATTCAGGTGTTCGTCGAAGCGGATTCGAGCGGTTCGCCGTCCAATGTGAGTTTGGAGAGCGCCACGGTCGCGGGTTCGGCGCTTTCCACCGACATGAATTGGGTCAAGTTTTCTTTCACCAACACACTGGCGCTTTCCTACGGCGTGACCTACTGGCTGGTTGTGTGGCGCACTGGCTCAAACAGCACGACCGATTACTACATGCTTGATTTGGCTGAGGATGCCAACGGCACGATTGCAGCCGATTACGCCGATGGCATTGTCAAACTGTGGAACGGTAGCGCTTGGGTCACGCGCGCCAATAACACCGACATGCCATTTCAGATTTGGGCGCATCGGGAAACCACCACGCAGATCAGCGACATGCTGACAACGGCGGGCCAGTTTCTCGTTGGTCAGGATATTCAGATTGCCTCTGGCCTCTCATCACGCCAATATCGCAACGCTGACCAGACGGCGCTGGCTGAAATTGAAACGTTGCTGAAAGCGGGCGTGAGTGGCGGTAGGCGACTACTGGCCAACGTAACACCGGATCGAATCGTGCAGGTGTATCAGGAGCCGACCTACAACGCGGACAGCGCGCCGCTGATAGATGAGGATAATCAATTGCTTACCCCGTTTGGCTCACCCTACGAAACGGGGGCGTTACCTTTTGGTAGGTGGATTACATTGACCAACGAATTGCCAGACGAGGCCGGGGTATTTATTGAGCGTGTGGAATATGACGCCACGAGCGGCGAATATACATTTACGGCCAAGGGTGCGCCCGACCCGTGGGACGTGGTGAATTTGGTATGATTAGCGAAAAAGACATTCCGGCGCTCTATCAAAAACTAAAGCCCCAGATCGCGCGCGACTTCCGCCCGGTCACTGTGGCTATTGTCGCGCCCGGCAGCACCACAAGCCCTAACAGCGTGCCCTGGTCTAGCATCAACTTTGCCGGTTCTTCTCTGGCGGACATCGCCAGCCGCAACCACAATTTGCTGACCGGGCGCGACAACGATGACCACTTGCAGTATGTTCGGCAGGCCGGACGTAGTGGTGTTGCACTTATAGATGTGATAGCGCGCGTGCGGTCGCCACTTGATACGCGCTACCGTGGCGATATTGCAGCTTATAGCACTGGGCTAATCATCAACTCCTATGATGATACGGCGGCGGCTTATTTGCCACTAGAAGTGGATGCATCCACTATCAAGCTGTATCCGTCCGCCAATGCAGCGCTGGGTTTGACGGTCGCATCAACTGGCAGTATCACGGCTGCACCTGGTACGGCAACTGCGCATCAGTTTGGCTACGGCACAATAGGTGAGATGGGCTATGGCTCGCTATGGGCGGGCTTTGCGCACAGCGCAATGGCGTCGGTTGGCAACTACGCGTTATTGCAGGATTCAAGCGGCAACACGGTATTAAATTCGGCGGCCGGTTCCACGGTTACAATTCGCCAAAACAACGCCAACCGAATATCGTTCGGTAGCTCGTCGCTCTGGTATAGTGGTCTTGCCACGCTCAACACAGACAATTATGCGTCCCAACTAACGGGGATGCACCTGGGCTATGATGGTAGCATTGATTGTCGTTACCTGTTCACTGACCAGCTCCACGCCAAGGCATTCATTGCTGATTTGGAACAGGCGCTGGCGGGCGGGCAAATCATTAGTAAATCCGTCACCATCCTGCACAGCAATTTTACCGCACCATTTCCGGGCTTGACTTCACCGCTGGTTGTCAAAGATTTACCCAGCGCGCACGGGATGCAAGTGTTTCAGGCGAATGATTTTATTCGCCTGCGAACATTTAGCCGAAGCGGTGGCGGTCTCGATATATCCGATTGCTGGGGACAGGTCACCTCGCCATCCGATAACGCTGATGGTACACAAAACTGGACATTTACCCGTACCGGCACGGCTACATACAATACGATCTCTTTTATTGCTGCATCATCGCAAAGCAACACCTCGTCAGTGAGTGTCATTCCGTCAAAGCCGACTGGCACGCTAAGCGGGCACCTGATGCTTGCCACGGTCGGCTATACAGGTTCACCGACTGTTACCGAGCCGTCTGGCTGGCTACCGATTCTAACGCAAGCAGCGACCGGCATCACGCAGAAAGTGTATTACAAAATCGCTGGTGGTAGTGAGCCGGCCAGCTACACTTGGACCTTCAGTCCGGCCACCAACGCATCAGCCAGCATCGCCACCTACTCTGGCGCCGGTTTTGTTGTTTTTATCGATACTAGCAGTTCGCAGGCGAACAGCGGCACAACGAGTATGAGCGCACCAACGGTAACGCCAAGGACCGCGGCTGATATGCTGGTCTTTTGCGGCGCAACCGCCAATGTGCGCGCTACGCCACCGGCAGGCATGACCGAGCGTGCCGACGCGGGCGTTACGGCGGCTGGCTCGTATATCGCTGATGTGCTGTTGTCGTCTGGTAGTGCAACCGGCACTAAAACCGCAACGCTAGCGAGTTCGTCCAACAGCGCAGCCGCTCAAATCTTGCTGATGGCATCCTACTCGGCACTGTCAACCGAGGCCGGCGCGATGGCTCCATTGTCCACCGTGGAGGCCGATGCTATCGTGTTGGATTACGGTGTGAGCGGCAATGGCTACGCCGAAGTCAACGCGATTGACGGCATTTACGGTGCTAATTCGCCATATTATCAGATTGTCACTTGGACCACACACCCCACCAATGTGACATTGCGAATGCGCCTTGGCAACTTAAGCGGCGTTACTGATTCGGTGTTTGGCTCATTTTCAGGCGTGTATGGCTTATATACCTCCAATGGCTACTTCAAAGGCAAGGCGGCGTTTGGTAGCGGTTCCAACATCATCTTGGATAGCAACGGCGCGGCAATTACGCTCAACAATGACATCACGTGGGGCGTTAGCGGCTCTATTGCGACCTATAAGACGGTATCGATTGACTCCTATCAAAGTTATGCCTTTAAGGACAGTAGTACCTATGTGGCTGGGCTGGGTGGTGGTAAATCGACCAATAAAGACGTGCTCATCCTCTACAATCAGCAGCATGATGTTGATAAAGAGGCATCGGTTATTATCGATAGTCGGTTTAGCTCAACCGGCGCGGGACCGACTTATGACCGTCCAGCGCGTTTGACACTAGCGACAAGCCGCTGGTTCCCAACACTCGGTGTACAGCACGCGGCGACACTCGAAATACTAAGCACAAGCGGTAATGATGACAGAATTACACTAACGGCGGACGCATTCTATTTGAACACAACCATGCTGACGGCCAATAGTGGCGCGTTGGCTGTGGCCGGCAATACGACGATTACCGGCACACTGTCCGCAACGAGCAGTTTTGGCGCAACCAAGGCTACTCTGGCGCCCTCGTCTTCCGGTGACATTGGCTTGCAGATAACGCCTCATTCAAGCGCCACGGCAGACGCCATCAGAATCGATAGCGCTGACACTGGCGCATCTAACTTTGGTCCATTCCTAAGCGTTGGCCGCAACACCAACGCCTCTGGCGCGGGCGGCTGGATTCGCCTGTATACGAAAAGTGGCAGCACCGGCGATCTGTGGGTAGACAATAGTGGCAATGTCCGGGTGGGCGCGGCAACCGGTAACTCCAATGATACGGGCGGGACTGTTGTGGGCACGCAGTCGAGCAGTCTGACTGCTAAAAATATTATTGGTAGCACCATATCGCCACGCGATGCACTAATGAATATTCTGGCCGCGACGAAGGCGCTACGTCGGTTCACCTACAAAAACGGTTCATTCGATAACCAAGAATTTGATGGCGTGGTTATCGACTACGCTCCACGCTATGGCATGGATAATGGAAAGTCATTGAATTCGATTACATTGTTCAATGACTTAATTCTGAGCATTCAAGCACTATCGGATAGATTGGAGAAACTAGAAAACAACTGATGATTAGTAGACTATTCGCGCTCGTACTATTCCTGCCGCTCGTTTTTGGTGGTAGTGGGCAAGAAATCAAGCGCATTACATTTATTGGCAACTCCATCACGCAGGCGGGCAATATGCCGACTTACGGCTGGTATGGTTACTGGGGCGTAGCGGCTAGTCAAGCTGATAGGGACTATGTGCATCGAGTGCAATTAGGCATCACGGCGCGCCAAGGCAGTATTGCCGAAATCCAAATTATCAACAGCGATTTTCACTTGATTGATACGCAAACCTATACCGAAGTGCGGCGGTTTGCGCCTGACTTGATCATTGTCGAGATGGGTGACAATGCGGCGTGGGAATTGCTACAATCAGCCTATGACGAAGCCTACAAAACGATTCGCCAATCAGCACCACAGACGCGGATTATCGCCACCGGTCTTTGGCGCGGAGCCTACAACGACATTCGAGAGGAGCGTATGCGGCAAGCAATCGCACAAAATGGCATGGAGTTTGTGGCATTGGGCGATTTAGATACAGAGGTCAATCAAGTACGCAGCGAAGGTAATTGCTCAAGCGAAGGAATCTGTTGGCATCCTGGCGACCGTGGAATGCAGGCGATAGCCGACAGATTGTTGGCGGTAATTTATAGCGAAGTAGGTGGAACGATACCACTGAAATGAAAACGAGCAAGCCAACTACCTGCGCAAGGCAAAAGCGGCGGAAGAAGCCGCCGCCACAGAGGCGACGGAGTTACTTAGTGTATAGGTGGCTGCGCCCATCGTCGTAATATGTAGTCTGGTTTGGGTACGCTTCTAATTGAGTGGATGGTATTTTTGTCTCTAATCTCTCGCATAGCAACAGGAATATATCAGGAGAGATTTCGTAGAGCACCAATTGCGCATTATCGATAATGAGGTAAATCCAAATCGAATAGCAGTGATGTTTTACGAAGAACTCCATGAAATAAGTGGTCTCGCCATCATCGTGAATATCTGTTACGACCGCTCTCGATTTATCATTCGCAAAGAAATGCTCTATTTTTAACATATTCATCATTTTACTACAGGAGTTTCATCTTGACAATCAATTTGGAAGAGCGCAAACAGAGTTTACTAAAAGACATCGAGAAAGCAAACAAGGCTGTTGAAATGTCTCAAATTAACCTGAAACGAGCTACGCAGGACTTGGATAGGCTGGTTGGTGGATTGTTGATGCTGGAAGAGCTACTGCAAACGCCATCTACGCCACCGGAAAATAGCGATCAGGCAAATAGCTAGCGCGGTGAACACTACCCACGCGGGCCTCCTCGTCATTGCTGGCATGAATGTGATTTTGCTGGGGGTGGGGCTGGCCTGCGTGTATTTGCTAAGGAAGAAGCGATAATGAAAATACTGGCTGAATCAGAGGCATCAGACGGCGAAAAAGGACTTGTGTTCTTCTGTCCGGGCTGCAAATATTACCATTCGTTTCGCATTGCGCTAGGTAACACGCCCAATGCACCAGTGTGGACATGGAACGGCGACATGAACAAGCCAACGTTTTCGCCTTCGCTGTTGGTCAACGGGATGACCGAGCAGCGTTGCCATTCGTTCGTACGCGATGGAAAGATTGAGTTTTTAAGCGACTGCTGGCACGAATTGCGCGGTCAGACGGTAGATATACCAGAAATAGAATGGTGAGAATCAATGAATAAATCAGCGAATTGGACATTGCCCGAAATCGTAAAACAACTTGAGCTATGTGGGTTTTCGTGCGAGGGTGGACCGCTAGAAAATAATGAGGCTTTCCAGGTACTCAAGGAAGCGGCGGAAGCATCTCCGTTTATTCTAGTGCAAGACAGTGACGCTCATTGGTACGTTATCGAGCAACGTTATCAAGATGAATTTCGGCAATGGGTCGAGTACATGGAGAGTGAAGCGGAAGAAACTTACGGCGGTCAAGAATTTGATAGTTGCCGATTAGGTGGAAGCCCAAGCGATGTATCATTCCCCTGGTTCACGGAAAACTGACATGAGCAAAACCGAATCCACAATCGACGCACTGTGCAGGACACTGGACAGCACACCCGTGACGACGCACGCCCGTATCAATCGCGCTATCGCGCTGCTAGAGGCGCAGCAGAGGACAATAGAGACGCAGGCGACGACGATAGCACGGCTTGAAACGGAGTTGGCACGGGCGCAGAAT
>ERZ869921.476-NODE-476-length-24742-cov-5.819784_pt1 | contig 24742 bp, 31 predicted proteins | sample MGYA00579310_ERZ869921 | MGnify/ENA primary metagenome ERZ869921 (study PRJEB32216, sample SAMN09231816) | wastewater metagenome | place: USA: Maryland | collected 2016-06-21 | study: EMG produced TPA metagenomics assembly of the PRJNA472060 data set (Reclaimed... | reverse complement strand
CAGTCAAATCCTCCTCAGCCTTCTTCAAACTTTCAGCCTTGCTGAAATACTGCTCACCAAGATAGCCAAGCTCAACCTCAGAATCAGACTTGATGTCAGGGTGCAGAGCCCTAACAGTCGAATACGTTGACAATGCGCCATCAAAGTCAGGCTCTATTTCATGAAGAACATGGTCACGGAATCTCTCTACTTGCTCCATAGCTGCATCTTGAGCAAGACTAGAAGCAGACACCTCAAACTCTCGATAACGATTGCCGTGAAACAAAGCAACAACATAAGCATGGCTCAGATTGAACGTCTGCAAATACCATTGCACTTGAGTCTCATAATGCCGTGGCACACCATCAGCCCAGTCATCCTCATACTGTGCAGTCTTCACTTCAACAACACCAAGGCGACCGTCAAGAGTCTCATACAAAGCGTCAGGGTTAGCTACCTGCCAAGGTCGCTCAACGTTAGACCAAGTGCCCACACCAGTGAACACTGACAGCTCAGGATGAGAGTCAGCAAACTTCTCTAGAATGACAGGCTCCAGACGGTTACCCCATTCCATAGCCTCGCTCTGTTCGATACGTGACTCAATCTTTCCGAGCTTCTTAGCCCACAAAGTGAAAGGTGACTCCCAGCGGTTCAACCCGCAAATAGTTCCCACCTCAGAGCCACCGATACCAGTAGCCCTCAACGCATGCCATTCATCAGACGAACTGTCAAAAGTTCCAAGATGGACAGCAGCAGAAATCTTACTCAGCGTGTCTAAAGAATCAACGTGCTGAGCATCAACTAGATTAGTTACACCCACGAGATACTTCCTCTCTCTCGGGGGTCACCCCCCGGATAGTAGCCTCCACTATTGCGGGGGCTTTTCATATTTGGAGTTTAGTGCCACATAGCACTAGGTTGATTGTAACCCCACCCACGGACAAAGAGGAAAAACCATGAGCGCATTTGACAAACTCAACGACGCAATTCTCAACGCAGGAGAAACACCCTGCCAAAACGCACCAGAGCTGTACTTCCCAGAGAAAGAAGACGCCTTCCAGCTGATACGTTACGCCAAGAAACAGTGCGCACAATGCCCCATCGTCAACCAGTGCCTAGAGTATGCATTAGAAGCTGGAGAAGCACACGGAATCTGGGGAGGCACAACCCCTACAGAACGACGTCAGCTCAAGAGGAAAGCGCGTCACGCATCCTTGCCACAGCACGCTTGATACGTTTGTGAGCTGCCTGCTGACTCATGCCAGTGAGCTCACCAATTTGAGCCTCAGTAAGACCATCCCTGAAACGTAAAGCAAGCACAAGCTTCACCTCACGAGGCAGGTCAGCGTAAGCACCCTTCATGTCAGACATGACCGCCTGCGCAGTACCGTCACCAATAGGAGACAAAGCTTCACCCGTATAAGGGTTCACAGCAACAGCCTGACTAGGCATGTCCTCAAACACAAACGGTAAAGCACGCTCAATTTGGCTCAAAGAATACTCAGAATGATAATCAAGGGGCTGACCTGTACGCTCACGAGTCTCACGAGCACAATACTTGGAAGCCTCACGACGTAAAGCAACAAAGAGCTTACCCTCGCCACCATCCTCGTCACGGTAACGCTCAACCTGCACAGCGTTCTCGAAAAGCCACAACGTCAACTCAGACGCTAAGTCTTCACCTTCAATCCGGTTCCACTTCTGCGCAGTCTTGTATGCAACTTTTTTAGCAAGGATAAGCTCTTGGTCACTAATCAACGGGTACAACTCCAATATGTTCACGGGGGTCATAATCCCCACCAATAACGAAAGTCAAAACACCCGGTTTGCTGTTAGCACCTGCACGGTCACGGAACCAGTCAGAGCCGGGGTCTGTTGTGGGACACTGCAGCCACAAGCGTGAACCAATGTCCGCAGTTTTGAAGTGGTGATAATGCCCAGACACCCAGACGTCAGCACCACCAAGAGCAGTCTGACCAAGCATTTGACCAGATAAGTATTTTTCAACATCACGGCTGAACTGGTGACCGTGAAACAATCCCAGCATTGTGCCATTGATGTCGACAGTCAGAGTCTGATGTCCCGATTGTGGGAATCTGAACTCTACGTTTCCCAAATCTGGGTTTTCTGCACAAGCATCCTGCACAGCTGAAGCAATCTCAACGTTCCAGCCATCAGCAGGGTCAGCCATAACCTGACGAGTCACCTCGTCATGATTGCCGTTGACCACGGGAACAATAATCTTCTCAGCGTGAGGTGCAAAAGCTTTGATTTGTGCCAGCAGAAGACGACGTGCAACACGTACCTGTTCAGTCTGACCTAAGTCACTAGCTGCCTGACCTTGCAGACGACCTTGCTGAGAAACGTTACCCTCAACATGGTCACCAAGCTCAGTGAGCACAACCGTGCCAAGCTGTAGACCTGCCTTGCGAAGCCCTGTGAGCCTCTGTAACGAGCCTTCAGTGGCTTGCAATAGTCTTCTGACAGTCTGGTCTGTTCCACCGCTAGAAGCCTTCTTACCGAGTTGCTTATCTGCACCGTTGTGGACGTAAGCACCGCCACCACCGTAAGCCTTAGAGCCCTTGCTGGGCTTCCACTTCTTTATCTCATCAACCAGAGCCTCAAGGTCGTAGTCATATGTGATAACAGTTGCAGGAGCAATGTTGATACGAGAAGACTCCAGCCACTCACCATCCCACCGCTGCCAGCGACCATGACGAGCAGAAGTCACAATCCACTCTGCAGGATTCAACCCATGCTCAGAAAGTATCTCCTCAGCAGAGGGAAGATTACCAGCAAGCCTAGGAGTAGAAATAGCGTACCCACCGTCAGAGCCGATTTCTGAACGAGGACGCCAAGACTCTGGGACAACGACATCACGTCGGTCACTGCCAGACTTGCCGGGATTCTTTAGCGCATCAAGATTCATGAGCACGCACACACCTCTCCACGATGGCGACGAATCACGTCAGCTGAAGGAGCATCCTCAAGCTCAACCTCACGCGAAAGGTACGCATACAACTGGTTTGGAGACCACGAGTCATCTGACAGCAGAGTCTCTAAGCCTTCTCGATACTTGTCGTCAAGACTGTCCAACAAAAGACCAACCTTGCAACGTCTCTGAGCTGCAGGTTTTTTAGGTTCCAGTAAAGCTTCTAAACTCATGGTTTCCTCCTTGGTAGGGAACTTCCCTACAGTCAGACTAATCTGGGCAATGTTTCAACTAGAGATTGAACCTCGGCGTGTCAGTATGCACCAGACACAAAAAAATCCCCCTAACTAAGTTAATAGCTAGGGGGGAGGGGTCAGCTTTCTGACGGCTGGGGGTCAGTCGCCTAACGACCGGGGTGGTACTTGTCAGCGTACTCTGCAACATCAATGTAAAAGTTATTCAAAGTGCGGACTGCTCGGTCAGCATCAACGTCATTGAACCCTTCATAAGAAGCCTCAAAGGTGTTCATTGCCCAGATAAGTGCGCGAGCCTGAGCTGGTGTGATTTCTACGGTCAATTTTTAGCCATGATTTTTCCTCTCTCTAGGAGACTCGCCTTAGCGAGCCCCCTCCTTCTCAAGCGACTGTTCCATTTTTGATATCCAAGCCTCGATAACGTCGATGTCTTTGCCGAGGCAACGCTGGCAAACTGCCTCAAACGGTACATTTCCGTTCTTGATTTCTCCAAGAGTTCCGAGAAGAGCCTTGCGGCTAGCCACCGAGAAGAGGTCGCGCTCTTCGTCTGTCTGCTTGCGCCAGTCGGTTTCCTCGACCTCTATCTCAACCTCGGTTACTGCGAACGCTCCAGTGCGGTAGTGACCGATGCACTTCTGGATTCCCCAGATTGGGTGAAGCAGGTGAAGCTTCTGGTTCCGGATAAGTCCTGCTCTAACTGTGACGGTGCTCATTTTTTTCCTCTCGTAGTGCCTTTCGGCTTATGTCAAAAGTATACAACACAAACACGCCAAATTGGCAACTTTTTAGAAAGGTGTTTTTAGACAAAGAAAAACCCCCCACACTCTCAAAGAATGTGAGGGGCTAATCTGCCGCACCACGGTCCACCTAAAAGGCGATTACGTGAAGCGTAGCACTACTGACAAGAATCACAGTGCAACATGTCCATTGGGTCAACAGGAACAGCAATGCCGTTGATGATTTCCATAGATTCGTTAGGGTTCATTAGTTCCTTCTACTTCACTAAAATACGAGCACCGGGACGCACAGCAACACCACGGTTCAAAAGATACAACTCCTTAGCAAGAGCATGAGCCTTGCGACCATTCGCATACTCAACAGCTAAAGACGCATAAGAGTCACCCTGCTTGGCGATAACAACATGAACCTTGCCATCAACACCGGGCTTAGGAGCAACAGACTCCACAACTTCCTCGACAACCTCGTCAACAACGATGTCATCAACCTGCTCAACAGGTTCGTCTAATTTCTTTTTAGTCGCCATGCTGGTCTCCTAACCATTCACGTATCGTTCAATAATGTTCAAACCGACAGCAATCACAGACGCACATATTGCAATCCATGAAACAATCGGAACCTTTGGACCTTGCCTGTCACGAACAAGCTGCAACTCTGTATCAAGAGAGTTGATTTTCTTCCACAAACGTTCCCGCTCAGCATCAACCAAGTGAAAGCGTTCTTTAGTGTCTTCCTCCAGCTTGTCAACTTTCTGCAGAAGCAAGTTTAGAATCTCCTCAATGCGACCTAATTTGACTAATACGTCGGTCATGTTGTCATCGCTCATGCGAGATTCACCCACTCAGTACCGTCCCACCTTTTAGTTGTGGTCAGGTTCACCCAAGAGCTGCCATCCCAGCGTCTGCTGACATTAGTGGGAACAAAGTCAGTGCCGTCCCACCGCTTACCGCCAGAAGGAACAAACACACTTGTAGAAGTTGCAGGTGTACCGTTACCCATTTCGTTCACTGCGTAAGCCCGGAAAAGGTAGCTGATGCCACCGTCAAGGTTTGTGTACGTGAACTGCTGGTTAGTCATCGCTTGCGCTGTCGACCAAGTAGAGCCGTTGTTAGTAGAGAACTGAACAAAGTATCCAGTGATTGCTGCGCCACCGTTAGGGGCAGTACCTGCAGTGACAGTGACAGACCTACCCGAAGGGGCAGAGACAGTCAAAGACGCTGGAGCTAGAGGCTCAGTAGGAACATAGAAACTCGTTGAGTTTGTGAAAGGTCCTGTACCGTCCGAGTTAGTAGCCCAGCACCTAAACACATACGTTGAGCCTTTAGCTAACCCTGTGTAAGTGAACTGTTGATTAGTCATCGTGTTTTGTGAAGTGAAAGCTCCACCATTTTGACTCAGCTGCACAAAGTAAGTAGGCGTTCCTGCAGGTGACGACACACTTCCAGAAAAGACCGTGTATGAAGTGCCTGACCGGGAAGCTGTAACAGACGACGGTGCACCCGGCTTACGGTCATAATCAAACCCGGGGGCAGAAGCTGAAGCAGAGATATATCCGGGAGAGAAACCTCCAGAGCCTTGGAACCAAGATGACGCACCAATAGTGCCTCTGAAGCCGTTAGCGTCACCACCAACCCAGAACACACCTGTATAAACTTCTTGCGAACCGTTCTGTGCGGTTGAACCTCCAGAAGTAGGTCCAGTGAACGAGAAGCCTTGACCGTCAACAGCCCCACCGCCTGAAGTGCTGTAACCGGCATAACGGTCAGCGTTATTCCAGTTCAGATAAACACGGGTGCGGTACAGGGTGCGGTTGTTAGGAGCGTCGTACTGTTCGATTCCTAAAGCTTGAGTGAGAAACCAAGCCATGACCTACCCCCTACCAGAACCAAAGGTCACCCGTGGACGGGCTAGAAGGTGCAGTCTGCTGGACAGAAATACGTGACCCGTTGATGCGTCCAACGTTGAACAATGCTTGCTCCTGAGAGCTAATCTGAGACGCTGTAACGGCATCATTGTATTTGCCTACAGAAACCCATTCGTCACCATCCCAGTATTCAAGCAAGTTCACTGAAGTGTTGAAACCAACCTGACCAGACTCAGGAGTGGCAGGACGCAGAGACGTCTGCCAGCGACCAACCTGAGTACCTGTGAAAGTGCGACGGTCAAGCACGTCAGAAGCAGACACTGTTACAGCGTTAGCAGGCACAGTGACACGAGCAAGAGTCATCTCATAAACGCCTTCTTCTGTTTGAGTCAGTGAAGGGTCAGAAGGAGAAGACGCTGGAGTTCCAGTCTTCACGGCAAGAGTCACACTGTTAGCTGAAGGGTCAAGACGTAACACAATAAGGTCACGACGTGGATTCGTTGCAGAAGCTGCAATCGTCAAAGTCTCTTCAGCGTCAGACTGGTAAGCGTGACCGCGAACAATGGCGAACCCTGCAGCGACCTTCACCTGCATACCTGAGCTGTTAGCAGACACCCGCAAGTCGGTGCTTGAAGGGTTACCTGAAACACCAGTCAGTTGAAGACGCTTGAAAAGCTGTGAGTATTGAGACTCAGTAGTGTCTAGATTGTCAAAAGGGTAGGAAGTTTGTGCCATTATTTCACCTCAGCAACGATAGGACCCTGCTGCCCAGCCTCAATGACGAGACCTTCCTGCGGGATAGTTTCAACCGGCTTGGTGTCAACGTTCTTAGAAGCAAGCATGAAGCCTGCAACAGAGAGCACACCTGCGGCTGTCTGGATAATGTTCTCGCTCCAGTCAGCTGGAATGAAACCGAACTGTATAGCGACAGGTACGAGAGCAACAACAACAGCGTTCATAACTGCAAACACGTTATATGCAGCTTTGCGTGTTTTCGGGTTTAGGAAAGTTAGCACGTTGCTCCTTAGGGGATGATGAAAGTTTGACCGGGGAAGATAAGGTTTGGGTTGCCGATACCGTTCGCCTCTGCAATGACGGGGTACTTGGAGCCGTCGCCATAGTACAAGGTGGCGATGCCCCATAGGGTGTCACCCGGCACAACAGTGTAAGTGCGTTGAGTAGGCACAGGAGCAGGAGTGTCTTTGTCCTCCGACCATGTTGCAACCTGTAAGCCGTTGATGTCTTCAGACCAACCAACATACGTGCAACGGAAGTAGCGTTCTATTTCTTCAATAGAGCCAAACCATTGCTGACCGTATCCTGAGCCGGGTGAAGAGAGGAAACCTGAGCCGGGGATATAAGCCACCGTATGCCCCCAGTTTTTCATGCCCGTTCCGTCATAGTTGCCAATGTGCGAGAACCAACAAGGTACGGCAACGTTTGGCAAGTTACGGTCTTGGTGCTTCAACGTTGTGGCATTCCATGCAGCCCAAGCTGAAGGATGCTTCACGGGTGCATTGAAGACGCTCTGCACGAAACGCAGACACCATCCTGCACGGTCTTGAACCCCAGTGTTTACTGAGGCGGTTTGTGTCCAAGCCATAGGCTTCTCCTTCTAGTTAGTTAGTGCTGATATTTCGTCTTCTGTAAGACCGAGAGCTGCAAGTTTTCCAAGTGCTGACTGGCGAGCTTCTTTCTTGGCTTCCTCGGCAGATTCACGTTCAGCTTGCTCTTGCGCCCACTGTGCGCGTTCCGCTATCTCTTCCTCGGTAAGAGGTACAAGGTAGACAGGAACGACGCTGTCCTCGGGAGTGATGTCCTCGCCGGGGAGTTCCTCGACGGGAGTCTCTTCCTCGGTTATTTCTGCCTCGGCGACGGTTGCCTTCTTCCTAGCCATGTCTTACTCCCTGTATCCGTATACGCGCATCGTTCCGCTTATTGTCCCAGCGGTCGGGAATATCTGAAACCCGTCACGAGAAGCTTCATCGTGGCTTGTGCCGGTGTTATAGATGCTGAACCCTGTTGAGTCCGGGTTAGTTCCAAACGCGTTACAAATTGCCATAGTCGGGTTGCCAGCTCCAAGAAAAGGGCTGTAGATGTCCATAGACGCTCTAAGCTTTCCGGTGTTGTAGCTCGGCTGCCCTCCGCCGATATACCATAAAGTCGAGAATCCGCCTCCGCCGTAGGAAGAAGCCGTGCCTCCTTGATTTCTTCTTTCTCCTGCGTTGAAGTAGGCGGTTGCCGTTGCTACTGTTCCGGCTGTAGCAAATCGTGAACCCAAGTCGTAATCGTTAGTCGCTACGTTGATGTTCAGGACAATTCTGTAGTTTGAAAACGTCGAGCTGAAAGCTGAGTTTACAAGGACGGTGCTTGCGTTGGCGAAAGTTACCGTTCCGTTAGCCGATACGCTTGCGCTTCCTGCTCCTGTAACAACGCTTGCCGGTACTACTGGCACGAGTCCTGCCCGGTTCGTTGTCGCCGAAGCCGTCTCAACCGCACCCAACCGAGTAGCAAGCTCAGAGTCTCCAGCCGTCCACCCAGCCGTCGCCTTGATGATGTAGTTGACAACAAGGTAAGGCTGCAGGTTGTTGTGAGCCGTGCCAGAACCGGCTGCTGCCGTAGTTCCTGAGAAGCTGTGAGCGTGAGCAGAGCCGGGAGTACCAGCGATGAAGTTGTTGTTTCCACCCAGCATCGCACCCAAACCGCTGCCTACTGACGCGGTTGAGTTCGTGTAGCCCAGCTGTGTGCTGCCGAGATAGATGTTGTGCTGGTGTGCACCGTCTGACGCGGTTGTGCCTGAGAATGTGTGAGTGTGGTTAGGCATCTCACCGACGGAAAGAGAGTGAGTTTCAGCTCCACCCGTACCGGCAAGCGTGCCAAACGTTCCACCATTACGACCCACAGGAACACGTCCACGCAAGTCAGGAAGATTGAACGTCGTAGTGCCATTACCTGCACCATACTGTGTACCAATAACCGCGAACAGTGAAGAGTACGTTGAGCGTGAAACAGCTGAACCGTCCGCAATCAACCAATTAGCCGGAGGAGTATTAGTACCCCACGCCATAATTGAACCGGCAGGCAAACCGCCTACAGGCAGAGGCGTAGAACGCCACGCACCCGAAGTACCTACGGAGCTGTCGAAGTAGTATCGCCCGTCAGTAGTTGTCTGCCCGTTGACTGGGCTGTTGGGGAAGTCCATCGCTGGCATCTAGTTACTCCTAAAGTTCCGCGCTTGCGTTTATCCACGAAGTTGTCACGCTGTTAGACCTGAACGACCCAGCAGCAGCGTTTGAGATAGACACGCCTAGCGTGTAGTCGATAGCGACCATCTCTTCACCTTGGTTGTTTGCCGAGGCGGTAGCTGCGGACAAGGTCAAGTTCGAGCCCGAGGTAAGTAGCTGGAACGTGTTAGCCGCAGACAGAGTGAGCGTCGGGACGGTCCGCATCCTTACCGGCAAGGCAATAGTGGCAACGCCGAGTGTCGGCTGATAGTTCGCTCCCATGCCGTAGAACCTGAGCGCGTTGCTTACCGAGTTCATAGCGATGAAGTACCTCTGGCACGCTGCGAGTTCGCCCTGAATGGAGTTAGCGTTACGACGGAACGGTGAAGCCGTAGTGCCCTCCTCAAGCTGAACTTCAGCCATCTCCCAATAAGCTCCAGAAACCTCAACAGTGTTCTGGGCAACCTGAACCCTCAAACTATTTGCAGTGCCATCATTAGGCACAAAAACAGTCAAAGTTTGAGTAAACCAATCAGTAGAAGCAGTACCAGTTGGAAGCGAGCTATTGGCAATAACGACACTTCCAACTTCAACCCATGTAGCCCCAGAGCCAGCATCGACAGTGACCGACTTATGAACCCTCATAGTTAAGCCGCCTGTAAAAGTAGAGTTTCTACGCAACTTAGCCTGCAAAGTAACAGTTTTACCGTGCAAAGGGTCAACATTGGCTGATTCAATGAACTGAATTTTATTGTTGAAAGTTGTGCTAGTCATAGCAGTTCTCATATACGCCGTAGAGCTTGCAGGCGCACCAGTTGTTTGACGGCTCACGGTAACATTGCCGCCTTCACCAAACCAGCGGTCAGAAACATAGACGTTAGCTGTAGTAGTCAAACTTGTGCCGCGTTGCCAAATGTCAAACCCACCGTTGATAATCACGTTTGGCGAGAAATACCGTTGCTCAATCTGAGACGACAGCACAGCATTAGGCTGCACCCACTGAGTTGAATTACCATCCGCGTAACGCACAAACAGAGTGCCGTCCTCAGAATAGAACCAGCCGTCACCAGAAATAGTGTCCTCAGGTTCAGCCTCAGAAACCCGCACACCACCAGAAGCAGTCTTGTTCTTCCACAACTGAGTTGAAGCCTCATACTGTAAAACCTGCTTATCAGTAGGAGAATCTAAAGCAACATCATGCAACCATTCGAGGTGAAAATTACCCGGAACAATCCGCACAGCAATCTGCCCAGCACTAGCATGACGCACAGTAATAAAAGCAACAGCCAAATCATGCTGAGGACGAACCTTGGTTAGTTTGCCTGCAACAGTAGGGTGAGCGTAAAGAACATCACCCTCAGCCCATGTTTCGTCACCGACAGCAATAGCACTAGCAACAGACCCACGAGTGTCAATGTCTTTCAACGTACCGAAAGACATTACAGTGCCATTCACGCCGTTAGAAATGTTAGAAGTAGCAACACCCATAACGAGCAGCTCAGAATCCTGCAAACCTGTTACAGCGAACGGGGCAACATCAATCCTGCCACTAGGCTCAGCCCCAGAAGCAGCAACAACAGTGCCCTTCAAAATAGTTGAACCAGTGTTATTTCTTACAAGGAAAGAAGTAGACTCAGCAAAATTGTCAACCCAAGCTGACCCGTCAACAGTGCGAACAATAATCTGACCCTCAGTGCCACCCTCAGGAACACCTAAACCAGTGTCACCCTTTTCACCCTGAATACCCTGAATGCCTTGAATGCCTTGAGGGATAGTGAAAGAAATAGTTTGGTCAGGAGCATCACCAGTAATCGTGACAACAGCAGAAGAGCCTGCAGCACCAGTCGTAACCGTACCAACAGACAACTCGTTAGCTGGACCAGTGTCACCAACGTCACCCTTGTCGCCTTTGTCACCTTTGTCACCCTTTGGACCAGTAGCTCCAGTGTCACCCTTAGCACCCTGAGTAAAGTAAGGCAAAGACGTCCACGCAGTCGTGCCGTTACCAAGCTTCACCTTCAGAGTGTCAGTCTCAACACCCATCTCACCCTGCATAAGAACAGGATTCGCAGAAGTCCACTCGGCTGCAGTGCCACGTCGTAGCTGAATTTTTAGTGCCATGCTTATACTCCACCTGCATCAATAGGGTCTGAACCGCCATAAACCGTATTCGGTAAACCAGCGTCAAGGTTGTAAGAAGAACCGCCACCAGAGCCACCACCAGAAAGCTCGTTACGTTCCAAGTTAGAAATACGAGACTCTTGGTCTGACTGCTTCACAATAACTTGAGACTCAACGTCATCCTGTGTAGCCGTGGCAGGGTCACCGACAGTAGCACCAACTTTGATGCCTTCCTCAGTGATAACGATTGCAACCTCAGTAACAATCTGAGTGACAGTGATGTCACCAATAACAACAGAAACCTTGTCGCCTAAACCCCAGTCTGCAGGGTAGCTCATAACCTCGTCGTCAGTAGGTGTCACAGAGACGGCTTCAACCGTGTAACCCTTGTCAGCAAGAATCTCTGTACCTGCCTGCTCAAGCTCACCAAGGTCGCTCGTGTTACGAGAGTCTTTGAAAAGCTCAATACGTTTAGACCACAAAGTTTCAGCGTCTTCAGAAGCTTCAGAAACAACCTCGACCAGAGTACGGTCTGCACCAGCACCTTGACCGGCAACAATCACACGGGTTGCTTGTGGGGCAGTGTAAGAGTATTCAGACTTTGTCAGACGGTTGTTGTCAATATCCATACGGATAGACAAAGACCTGTCAACAGGTTCGTAAACCTTGAACTCTAGACCGCCATCATTCTGTGCGACATCGAAACCTAAACCTGAAGTGATAGCCAGTTGTGTAAGTAGCTCACCAACAGGTTGAAAACGTGCACGACCTGTAACAGTTTCACCACGAGCCTCGTCAGCTTCTACAGTAAGCCCAGTTACTTGACGTGACACAGGAGCATCATCGCCAAGGTTAGCCTCAACATAAGCCTTCATGACTGACTCGGCTGGACCTGTGCGGACATCAAAGTCACCTTGTAAAGACAAGTCATCAGTTGCAGGCGTAGGGTAAGCCACACGGTGACCTAGAACAGAAGTGTCATCTGCGCCTGTAATCTCCCACTCACCCTCAGGGTTCTCTGCAGTCTTTACAGACTTTGCAGAAATTGTCGGACCGGAAAGAAGCACACCGCTTGAACCTGTGACAATAATCCCTGCACCGGGTGCACGCAAAGCCTCAGCCATAGGGTCACCAGCAGGCAACGTAATACGCCAAGCACCAACAGCGTTGAACCGTGCGACAACTTCTAAACCGACAAGATTGCGCTCAGTAATCTGACCGACACGTTCAAGGTTTGCGTCACGAACCTCAACAGTGATGTCCTGAATCAGCATTAGTGAATGACTTCCCTACGTGGCTTGTAAGAGCAAGTGATTAGTGTTGCACCAACACCGCCCACGCCGGGGCTTGTGCCTTCAGCTTCCACGTTCAAGATGGAACGACCGGGTGCAATAGAGAAAAGTTTGGGAGAAGAGCCAAGTGACCCGTACTTGTTAGCACCTGTCTCGTCGACAACCGTGCCGTGAAAGGTGTCAATAGTGATGGTCTCGTCTTCTTCAATAACGTCAACGTAAGCAAAAGACTGCCCGTTAGGAGCTGTCACAGTTACGGAATCCATAGGTCCACGGAAAGTCCATACCGGGAAAGCGTCTACGTCTCCAGCATTATCGACAGTGAACTCGCCAATAACCTGTGAAGATTTTACAGGAAGATTCACAAGGCGAGGCAAGAGACCCCGCGTGTCTGGAGAAGCACCTAAGAAAAGAGACTCAGAGTCGACAGAAGTCCAATACGGTTGAGGAGCCTGCAAGGTTATAGCCCATCGGCAGAAAGTTGTAGAAGCGTCCTCACCGAATGTTGTCTCGGCTCCACCAGTGTAATGCACCTCAATGTCAAAAGGTCCTGTACCGTCCGAATAAACAGCCCTAAGGTAAGGAGTACCAACCCGGTCTGAAAGTGCCTGAGCGAGCCGTCTAAGGCGTGCCTCGACCTCGTCACGACCGCTACCAGAGACAAACATGGGCAAGTCAAACTCACGGATTACTCTACGAGTAGAACGCCACGTGCCACCATCACCTGCAGAGTTCTGAATACGCACAGAAGTTGGAGCAATACCTGTACCGCGCAGACCACTCGTCAGAGTGATTCCCTGCGAGCCATCCAGAGGGATAGTGTCAGCGTTGCCGCCGATAAGGAAAAGGTTAAGTTCTACCATGCTGCCAATACCTTTGCTCTCTTCATAGCGGTGAACAATGCTTGCTCTGCGTCAATGGACTGGTTAGGTGCAGCGTAATAGTTGATTGTGTTACCTCGACCGTTACCGTCAAGACCCATCATGCGCTCGAAGTCACGCAAAGGTGTGACAACCTCAGGACCAGCTTCACCAATTAGAGCAGTCGTTGGAGAGTCAACAAATCCACCCTTGGCTAGACGAGGAATCTTCCCCACCTTCACGTTCACTGCTCCACCAGTAATGTCACGGATGAAGGAGCCCACGTTGTTGATGCCACCAATAACACCATTGATAAGGTCAATCAGAGCGTTCACGTAGCCCTTGATTCCTCTAATCATTCCGTCAAAGATGCCACGCACAAAGTCGCCGATGCCAGTGAAGACTGACTCAAAGAATCCGCCCACATTGTTCAGTGTGTCTCGGAAGAAGGTGACAATGCCACCCCACAGGTTCACAATGAACGTGCGAATAGTCTCCCAGTTACGGATGATAAAGCCGTAAACAGTCCAGTTCAAGAAGAGGTCTACAACGAAACCGAGAACGCCTTTGAAGAAGTTGACAATGTTGTTCCACGTGTCTTCTAGGAATCTTCCTACTCCAGACCAGAGGTCATTCCACCATGTTGCAATGTAGCCGAATGAGTCAGAAAGGAACCCCATGAAGCCGTTCCACACGTCAGTCACAAACTTGACGACGGTATCCCAGTTCATAATCAGTGCAACTATTGCACCAATAAGCAGACCGATACCAAGCACAATCCACGTCAGCGGGTTAGCGAGCAGGGCTGCAGTGAATGCCCATGTTGCTGTTATAGCTGCCCAGATTGCAGGAGCAAGCACAGCAAGCAGGATTGCCCCAAGAGCAGAAAGGATAGGAATAGAAATGTTGACGTTTTCGACCATCCACTGAAAAGCTCCACCGATTGCGTCAACAATAGGAATCAGCATGTTGGAGGCGAACGTTGTCACTGCTGCCATGATGGGGAGCAATGCTTCACCCATTCGAGCGCGAGCATTCTCCATCTCAGCATTAGCAATACGTTGAGAGTTAGCGAGACCGTCAGAGGTGTTAGCGAAGTCACCAGCAGTCTTGCTTGTCTGCTCCATAAGAGCACCATAACGAGCTTGAATCTTTTGAGCTTCAGTCATCTCGCTACTGCCGTCGGAGATTCCGTTAGCTAGAGCGTACTGTTTGATTGCTGCGTCAGAGAGGTCAATACCAAACTTCTTCAGAGGTTCTGTTTCACCGGCAAGACCAGACTGGAAAGCTGCAAGAGACTCAGTTACATCAAGGCTCATAACTGACGCAAAGTCTGCGCCTCGTGTAGAAATGTCGTCGATAATAGCCGAGATGTCTCCACCCGGTCCAGCAATCTTGTCAGCGAAAGACGAGAACTGTACAGCGATACCATTGAAGTCTGACGTGGCTAAACCGAGACGCTTAGCAGAGTCTTCACCCAGTTTTGCAATAGCATCAGACGCTTCACCAAAAGTTACCTTGATAGCGTTCTGAGACTCGCTCAGAGTCGACGCTGCTTCAATAGAACCCTTGAAGAAGTCAATGGCTTGGAAAGCACTGAAGGCTGCAATAAGAGGACCAACAAAAGACTTGGCTGCGTCGACCATGCCGCTACCGAGCTTCTTACCGCCGCCCTTACCAGCCTTGTCACTGCCGTCTTCAACATCATCCTTCAACTTGCCTTTGAGGTAATCCTCTAAGTCTTTAGTTCCGGGAACAATGTTGACGAACGCGGTAGCTAGTGCTCTTGATGCCATTAGTCTTCCTTAGGGTTCATCTTATTCAGTACAGCAATAACTTCTCTGCGAGACAGACGAGTATTACCAGTGCGAACCTTAGTCTTGTCAGGGAAAGGGTTCGGATAAGGTTTGGGTTTCTTGCCCTTGCCACTATTGGCGAGAGCATGCAAGTCGTAAGTGTGAGAGCTCACAATCCACTCACGGCTGACAGGATATTGCCAGCCACTTTTTACAGCTTGAAGCCAAGAGTCAGGTGAGCGCATAAGCACCGACACTAACAGTGCAGCTTCTAAAAAAGTGACACTGTAGCCGATGTCCTCAAACGACAGATTGAACCGTGTACGAAAGTCGTAAGCCAGTTCAGCGGGATGCTCCTCGATTAGCTCTCGGAGCTTGAGGATTCCCCCACGGGTGCACCCTGTGTCCAACCTGACAACCAAGCCTGAAAGTCTTCTCCACTCATAGAGTCGACAGCTTCCAGAACATCAGAGTCCTCGCCAAGTACAAGCTCAAGGATGGTGAAAACTTGGTCCATCTCATCGTTAGCTTTGCGTGACTTGCGGATGACTCCAACGGGAATCTTGTTGAAGTGTGGGACGGCATATTCTTTGCCATCAATAGTGAAGTGGTATTGCTCTAAAGTCATAGCGGTTCCTTTACGGTCTAAAGTAAAATAGCGGTCTTGTTATTTTACTTTAGTAAACCGTGGGTGAGGCGACCGCTCTACCCCACCCACGGAGTTTTTACTAGTCGACTAGAGCCGAGTAGTACTTCTTTGCGCTGTAGCCGTCAGCTCCAACGTAAGCAGTGATTGTGACGTCGTATCCGACTGGCTCACCGTTCTGGTAAACCTGCTCACCAATGGAGAGGATTTCTCCAACGGGAACGTATGTGCGGATTGCATCAGCACCGTCAATGAGGTCGATGACGAATGACTTGCGTCCACCAGTAGCTGCGGGGTTGATTTCAACAGAGCCGTCAGCAGCGTCGACAGCTGCACCGTAGTACAGTTCGACAGTCTTCAAGTTGGTCTCAAGGAGAACAGCTTGGAATGTTGCAGTGGCTTCAGTTACAACCTCACGCACGAGGTCAGAGTTCTGCCATGCGCGAATCTGAGAAGTGGAACGGTCACGAGTTTCGGTGACACCATCAGCAGAGATGTATCCGAGGTCATCGAAACCAGTGAGGGATGAGGTTGCACCAGTTGGTGCTGTGGCAGTAGTTTCACCGACGTAGATTGCGCCAGTAATTCCCACGTTCACGTTTTCGGCGTTGAGTGCCATGTTGTGATTCCTTTCGAAAGGGAGCGAGGCAGGTAGCCTCTGGGTTTTCGGCTACGCCGAAGTTTAGAAGTCCGAGCCTTTGACTATAAGGTCAACGGTCATCGAACGCTTTTCAAGGGGAGCCTCATCTGAGAGGCGTATCGGACCAAGAGACACAACGGCACGCTTCACGTACTCGCCGGGTATCTGGACAATTAGTGCACCGACAGTGCGTGCAATGTCTGAAGCTGTAGCGTAGTCATCTGCATAGACGTCTATTGTCAGTGTGGCATCAGAGCGAACCCAGTCAAGAGTTCCCGTGTAGTTACCTATAACAACAACCTCAGCGGTGTCAGGTAGAGATGAGCCTGCAGGAAGCTTCTTAGTTCCGACACGAACGCCTGTAATGTTTCGCTCGTCAAGAGCATCATTCAGATATGAGACAACGTGTGCCTCAATGTCTGGAAAAATAACTGCCATGTTTGAATCCTTTAGGTAGCGTCACGCAAAGCTTTGCGCAAGTGTGAAATGCCGTCACGCTTCTGCGTGTAAAAGTGAACACGTAAAGCCATCTCAGGGTCTGCGTTGGAGCTAATGATTACACGAGGACGCTTCCCGCGTGCTTCCCACTCCACTGTGAAACCTGCCTCAGCGTAGCCGTACAAAGTTCCACCTGCACCGTTCTGTGCCGCGTCAGCTGTAGATTCCGCTGCAGCCTGTACAGACTGTGCTGTGTTGATTAGCAAATCGCGGATTTCTTTATTCTCTTGCAGGAATGCTGCTAGGTCTTTATTGTCAACAACAACCTTGACGCTTGAAGGTCCTCTGTAAAGGCTTTGCGTAAAAACGCTTTTGCCTTTTTTAGCCACGACGACGCCTCACGTTGACTACAACACCGGGGATAAAACCTTCCCACAGTTGAGTCCATTCTTGAGGGTCACCATCTTTCACCCATTTGGTCTCTCTGATGACAAAAACATCGCCGTCAAGTATTTCTGTACCGCGTGGCATATAGAGCGTCAGGCGAGCGTCTACCGCGTCTCTGGCTACTTCTACGGGCTCTGTAGAACCAGTGTATGAAAAGAGGCAGTCACGGATAAGAATTTCCTGAACTGATGTCGTCGGATTTCCGTAGTCATCAACTCCAGTCTCAGAATGTCTGAGAATAATAATAGGTTCGTCACCGCGAATAATCACGTCTAGTCGTCAATCTCGTTCATGTAGTAGGTATGACCAAAGCTTGTCTCGCTTGGTGGCATACCGACCACGTAACCGGGAACAGCTTCAGGGGCAAGGTCAAGCTCGAAAGCTTTTCCTTTAGTGTTAGGTGCGAGAATTTTCATCTCGGCAGGAGTCAACCAAATATCTTTGTCATCACCAAACGAGCGACCCTGACCGAATGGTCCAGTGTTCTGCTGCCAGTAGGTGAGGTTTTCGGGGTTACGCAGCATGCGTGTAACCATGCGGCAGACAACCATCACAACAGTGTTGAGTGCGAGCGTATCAGCGTCGATACGTTCCTGAATACGAGGATACTCAGCAAGAATGACTGCTTCAGCGTCTGCAATCAACGCCTCGACAAGAGCGTCGTCAGTAGGTGCGCCCAAACCGACCCAGCGGCTTGTGACATCTTCAGGTGTAGCCCAGCTCATCCTTAGCCTTTCAATCTAAAAACTTGGGGTGAGAGGGGAGCCGTAGCCCCCCTCTCGGGGTTGCTTCTATTAGGAAGCGGGGAGGAAGGTCTGTACTGCAGTAGCGCGCAGAACCTTAGCACCATAGACATTTAATGCTCTGATGTAGTCAGCAAATGCGAGCTCCATACGTCCAGCTTCAGTCTTAGCAATCTGACCAACGTAAGCAATGGATGGACCGTGGAAACCGATAGCGGCTGGACGGTTGCTTGTGTGGGTCAGGAGAGGGTGCTCGATTACGGTGAAACCGAGGAGGTTTCCGAGAACACCGTTACGCAGTTCGCCGTCTGACCCTGCAGTGTCAGCAGAAGTCAACTTGCTGCCTTCAGCGAGGAGCAAAGAAGCGAACTCTGGGCTTACAGCGAGGTAACGCTGTGAAGCTGGAACCTTAGCCTTGCCAAGTGCTTGGCGAATGGCAACAACTGCAGCGAAAGCGTGTGCAGAGGTGGTGATTGCAGAAGTACCTGCAGAGGTTCCGTTAGCCTTCATGAGACCAATAACGTGAGACTCAGCGTCTTCAGCCAATGCACGACCAGCGTCAGCGGTTACGGGCTCGAAAGAACCTGCAGCCTGAACACGGTCAACGTCGTCAACCTTGAAAGAGAAAGCCTTCTCTTGGTTGATAACGAGGCTCTGAGTTGAGTCAGAGAGTGCGTCGATGGTCAGGGTACGGCTGGAGCTGTAGTCCTGAATTGAAGGGGTGGTGATTCCGGTAATTTTTACAGTGTTACCGGGTGCAACTTCACCCTCGTATTGACGGTTCAATACTGGGATGATTGCCTGCGCAGTCTTGAAGTTTTCAAGAATTGCGCTCGACCATACGGTCGGAATGAAGTTAGTTACAGCCATTGCTGTTCCTTTCGGGTTAGTTGATTCCCAGAACGTCGTTCAAACGTCCTGCCTTACGAGCTTCATTGATTTCAGCTGGAGACATAGACTCAAGGTCTGCGGCTGTCAGCTGTCCAATTTTATCGCTTGAAGGAAGACCCTGATTCATGTCAGGGGCTGGGGTTTTTGGCTTTGACTGGTTCGCTATGAGTGCGACCAGAACGTCAGCTGCTTCTTCAAGTTCTTCACGTGTAGAACCATTGAGCAACTTTATAGCGTCACTAGGGATGTTTTTTTCATTGGCGATTTCGTAGCGCAGTAGTGCAGCCCGTGCGGACTCTGCTTCTGCTCTAGCGTTGTTGAGGTCATCAGCCAGTTTTTCCTGTGCTGGCTTCAAGCTTTCCTCGTATTCACGCCACTTGGCTGCAAGCTCACGGTCTCCTGCGGATTCCTTTGCTCGCTTTTCCCACTTACGTGCTTCAGCTTTCCAGTCAGTTGCATCCTGCACTTCACCCTGCGGTTCTGTGACTACGGTTTCAACTTCAACTGTTTCGGTCTGATTGTCGAGTTCTTCACTCATTGCGGTTCCTTTCACCCTGCGGTGTTTGTCGTCAGCCATGCGGCTGCTACCTCAGCGAAATGCTGGGAAGATTATAGAGCCGGGTTTTTCCCGTGCTGTTTTTCAAGTTCAACAATCTTGTCAAGAATGTCTTTAGGTAAGTTTTCAAAAGATTGCGCTTTGATAGCGTCGTCAATAACGCGATACTTTTCCTCTGGAGACATTTGCCAAAATTGCATAATCCAAGCTAAGCGGCGTGAAAGCTCTGGGGTCATCCAAGCACCTTCAATGCACCTCGGTTGAAAACAATTAGAGCGTCTTGTCCTGTGTTTTCAATTTTTATTACGTCAATACCATTAGCGACTAAAACCTCAGAATCTCCGAGTCCACCAATAAAGGCTTTAGCTGTATCTGTGTTACCAGCCTCTTCAAGCAAAGTCGCTCTTGTCTCTTTGACGATGCGGGCTAAGTCATTACCCCCGTCAGCTGTTATGACTTTTGCGGTATCGCTCAAACCTGCAACGATAATGTTTGGAGAGTCAACAGCTTTAGCGATAGATTCAGCACCGTCAAGAGGTGCAGCAAATTTAGAAACTCTTTTTCCATACTCAAGCGAGACGCTTGGATTTGTGGAGAAGTAGCTTCCGTTTCCAAATACTCCAAAACCTTGGTATTGAGTATCTGCTGAAACAAATTGCTTAGCCATTGCTTCTCCTGTAAGGGAGTCGTTGTCAGCTATGCCTCTAAATATAACGTTGTCACCAAGCTCGTCATACGATTTGACAATCGTAGGTTTAGCGTTGAACCCTGCTTTTTCTACAAGAGCCTGAAGTCTAACGTCACCTTGAACTCCTGACGCGCTTAGTTCTTGAACTCGTTTTGTTATATCGTCAGAAGATTCAATGAGCCACTTGCCCCCTGAAGAAATTGCTGGCTGAAGTCTAACTGTCGGAACAGGAATCTCGACGCGGTTCATATTGCGTCTAATAGCTCTAAAAATATCACCAGCTTTAGACGAGTTAGCATCGACACGACCCTGATTGTACAGTTTTTCAAACTCGTCATAATACTCAGGACGGTAAGCCTGTTGACCTTTGAAGATAGGTACAGACGAGCAAGAGCAGTGAGTGTGATACCCGCCAGACTGTTCGAAAGTTGTGTACTGATTTAGAGCAACCGTTAGGCAGAAGGAGCACGCACCAGCCGAAGCGACACGTTGATACCCCACAGCCATAGGGTCACGTTCAGAGTTAGTGACCTGAGTCTCTCGGTAGATGTTACCGACTACCCGAGCAATAGCTTGACCAAGAAAAGACTGAGCTTCAACAAACTTGCCCTGCGAGAACTTCTTCATCGTCTGACCGACAACAGAGTCAACTCGTGTGACGGATGCTACAGGAATAGGTTGAGCAAGATATGCGTCAGCTCGACCACGAGAAGCAATCAAGTTAGCAAGTGCGTCATTCATTCCAATGTCACGCAAAGCCTGATAGGAGCCTGTAGCCGTAACGGTAGCGACCTGACCGAACTGTTGCACCGTACCTGTAGCTATAGTGCGCACAGCACCACCAGCTTCTTGAGACGAAAGCTCAGACAAGTCAGGAACAATACTGCTCACAGCATCTTCCGCTAAAACCATTGAGCGAGTCATCAAACTCTTGTCCCGCAAAATGAGGTCTTCCCGTGTAGGCATTAGGTCGGAGTAACCTCACTAAAGCGAACGTTCACTAAAGTCTCAGTTTCAACACCGTCAACAATAAGACGTACAGTCATACCGGGGTCAGTAGTGCTTGTCTCGATAGCAAAAGGAGAACCTTCAACTCCGAGGATTCCGCCAGTCATGATGTGCTCAACTCGACCAGTACGACCGTCAGCAAGAGTAACAGTGTCACCTGTACGGATTCCACCAAACTCGTCAACGACGTTACCGCGGTCAGTTGTCAATAGCCCACCGATTAGGTCTGAGGCTTGCGAGGTTGCCTTCTCAGCCTTCAAAACCTGCTTATCCGAGTCAGACAGACCTATGCGGTTGTACACAATCTCAGAGTCAGGCATGAGGACGCCTGCAGAAATAAGCTTCACAGCTTCATCAGCTGCAGCTGCGCGTGTAGGAGTAGAAGCGTCACGCCAGATTGGACGGATGTTCTGCACCTCTTCAGGCATAGAACCATCACGCACAAGCAGAGCAAGCTTTGCAACTTCTTGCCATGTGCGACCAAACTGCTTTTGACGACGTTCAGCACGCTTCACAAGACGAGCTTCCATCTGACGAATGGCGTCAGCAGACGCAGGGTTGTCAGTTTGAAAACCTAAGTATGAGGCAGGGATTGCAGTCTCTGCAGAAATCATCTGAGCAAGAGAACGGATTTGGTCAAAGTAAGGGCTTGGAGAGTTAGCCGAGAATTGACCAACTTGAGGCATGACGCCTTCATCCTCGTTGTATGGGACACCAAGAACACGACCTTGAATCACAGACCAAGGGTTGATTTTGTTTCCGTCAGAATCTAAGAAGATTGATTCATCTGCACCAAGGATGTACCGCTGTGGGGAGCTGTAGAACTCACGAGCAACCTCAGCACCGAGCAGGGTACGCACAGCAGAGTCTGTGTAGCTCCTGACGGCTCTAGTAATCTCTGAACGACCATAAGGGTCACCAGAGCGAGGATTGTTCACCAGAGGGGCAACAGGCACACGACCAAGCATGTGGACGTCACGGCTTAGCTCAATGAAACGGTTCTCAAAAGCCTGCACGTAGATTGTCTCGTCTGGAAGATACAGAGAAGCATTCTGAACTTCACCATACTTGTCAGCGTCGACAAGTAACGCAGCAGAGATACGACGAGAGCGCATGTCATACATAGCTGTTGCACGCTTAGGTGACTCAATAGTAATGAGCGTCTCAGGCTCACCCATCTCAGGACGACCCTTACCAACAAAGACAAAACCAGTACCATAAACGAGCGCATCCTTGTGCCCAAGACCAGACTCAAGGTCAAGGTCATTAGAACGATAGATTTCGTTCAGACCAAACTCGTCACCGATGTAACCTTCAAAGTCAAGGCGTTCTTCAAGCACGTCAACAGCCGTACCAGCCCAGCCCACAACAGTGTTGATAAGTTTCAGCCCGGGAGGTACGGAAATGTTTAGGTCTTTGAGGCGTTGCTTGCCCTCATAGTATTGCTCTTTGACCTGATTATCACGGTAGTGATTTGCAAGCTTCTTGACTAGACGCTGTATTAGCGATAGTTCGTCAGGCGTTAGGCTCATAGAATCGTTGCTCTCTGCGGTTTCTTCAGGCGGTCTTTCACGGATTGCCTCGCACCATTAGCTAAGACAGCACAGGCGAGAAGGTCAACTTTACGGGGAGACTGGCGTTTCTCTTTCTTGAAAGAACCTGCCTCGGTAGCCACAGCGTTGAGGACGTGGCGTTGAAGTCTCGGGTCACCATCGTGACCTATTTCATTAGCAATAATATCTGCTAAAAATTGCTGCGCCATTGGCGCAATGCGGTGATTCGTTGGAGGGATACGCTCGACACGTCGTCTCCATCTTTTCGACCACTCTAAAACGTCAGGCTCATAAAACGATGGGTCACACCACAACATCCTTACGTCGTAAGTGTCAAACATCTTCTCTATGGCTGCGTTGACGTCAGCACGGTCAACAGTCCACTCAGGGTCATTAGGGTCAGGCTCCCAGACAGCATGAACTGCAAGAGTTCCTGTTTCAACATCTTGAATAACTATGCCGGTAGCGTCACCGCTGACAGAACCGTCAAATCCAGCCACAACAGTCGCACCCTTAGAGATGGTCTTGTCACGTTTAGCTTCAGCCCAAAAGTGCGGGCTAATAAAGTCCTCACCTGCGAGACGAACCCACTGGTTGAGACGATAACGCTGAAAGCCTGCAAAGCCTGCAGAACCAGCTGCAGCGATAGCAGCTTCAAAGTCACTAGAGTCTAGAAGACCTTCAGAGAGGTTAGGGTTTGCTTTATGCCACACTTTAGGGTCTGTAGGGTCATCTTCTGCCCCAGCTTCCCACCACCAGAACCCATATTGCGGGTCATCAATCTCACCAGAAGCAACACGTTTGCCGTGCTCATAAAGGCGACCAAGAAGGGTGTCAGTATTTCCCCCCGCTGTGGTGATTGCCACAACAAGGCTCTCAGGTCTATCGGCTGACCCAGTGGTCAAAGCGTCCCAGAGCTCTTCACCTCTTTGATTACTTGCCGAGGAAGCCCAAGCATGCAACTCGTCAGCGACGACAAGAGAAGGTCCAAGACCGTGAGCGCGAGCCGCATCAGCAGACAGTGCACGATAAACAGAACCCTTAGAAGGTACTTCTAAAGCGTCACGGTAAACCTTGAAGTGAGCTGACAGTGCAGAAGAGTTCAACACCTGTTGACGAGCTTCACCAAACACAATCTTTGCCTGAGCGCGGTCAGCAGCAGCGGAATAAACCTGAGCACCTTGAGGTCCATACAAGCAATGCTCCAGTGCGAGCGTCGTACCAAGCAAACTCTTCCCGTTCTTTCTGGGAAGTCCAATGACCGCTCTTCTATAGCGCAGAAGACCCGTCTCTGGGTCAGTCTCTAAAAGACGGTCTAAAAGCCAAGACTGCCAAGCCGTAAACTCTAACGGCTCACCAACCTTGAATCCGCGTGAAGCTCTAAGAAGCAACGCGGCAAAATCAGTAACATCAGGACCACGAGTCGTGTCCGATAAAGAAGGCACAGACCAAGCTGGAGCCCAAGACTCATCAGGAGGAGTAAGAACGTTCGGCACGTCTACGCTCCAACTCATCAAGTTCATTACGCACCCGCACCTCAGCCAAGCCAAGACGAGAACGGTCAGAAGGGCTGAAGCCTATAGCTGCAAGCCAAGCGGTCATCTGAGTTCTAAGGTTAGCAAGCTGAGTAACAAGAGGATGAGTCACCATCTGTCCATTAGAAGTGACATAGTACCGAGAGACCTCACCAGACTGAATCAGTTGACGAATCTCCTCAGCCTCATCTTGAGCCTGACAGAGCAGAGTGATGATAGTGCGGTCAGAGTCTGGAGAAAGCCAAGACTTACCTGCATCCCACACGTGAGCCCACAACTCAACACCATCAACACCGAGAGGAGGAGGGAGCGGAATATCACCTGCAGAGGATAAACCCTCACCCGGCAAAGGAGCAACAGGAAGAGCACGCTGACCGGGGTTACCTGCAGCACGCTTCTGTTCAACAGGCTTGGACGGTCTGCCTGTGGGTCTACCAGTTGCCATGCGGCTGTATTCCTTTCACCATGCGGTGTGTGCCATGCGGCTTCAGTTGTTTCCTAGCCCCCCTACGGATTTCGCAGAGGGCTACATATGCT
>ERZ869921.475-NODE-475-length-24976-cov-3.840095_pt1 | contig 24976 bp, 46 predicted proteins | sample MGYA00579310_ERZ869921 | MGnify/ENA primary metagenome ERZ869921 (study PRJEB32216, sample SAMN09231816) | wastewater metagenome | place: USA: Maryland | collected 2016-06-21 | study: EMG produced TPA metagenomics assembly of the PRJNA472060 data set (Reclaimed... | reverse complement strand
GCGCGTACGCTCTGTGTGTGACGTAGAGAAGCCTATCAGTGCGTACAGTAAGAAACGCGGTGTACGCCGGTGCATGGTTTGTGCTGAAGAGTCAAGAATCATGCGGGCTAATTCAGCGGTGCGTAACGAGCATATGCAGGGGTTTTGCAGTCTGATGAATAGCTGGCTAAAAAAGGCGTGGCTATGATACCGCGCATTGAAGCATTGAACGAGCTGACCCGCTTATCGCAGGAGCTTGGCATGTACGACGATGAACCGATGCGTATATGCCAGCCATGCCGCCGTATATTGCGTGTGACGGAGTTTGGTACTAACCGTGAGCGCATCCCTGATAAGGTATGTAAAGAGTGCAAGCTAACCGAAAGACAGAAACTATTAGCGTCAAGGAGATAGATATGAAATTATCACAGGAAAAGCGTTTGTTAGAATGGCTGCAATCTGGCAAAGGTATCGACCCGCTTACCGCTTGGACTGAGCTTGGTATCTATCGCCTATCTGCCCGTATCTTTGATGCCAAAAAGAAATATCCAGCCATCAAGAAAACGTCGAAGGTTGTCTATAACCGCTACGGCGAAAAGTTTACAGTGGCTTGGTATACGCTATCAACATAATTGGTGACACTATGACAAACATGATCGAATCCGTATCAACGCAGCTACCCCCCCCTATGCTAACGGCAAACGAAGTCATGCAGCGGGTACAGGAAATGCTTGAGCCAATAATCCTAACCCACTACAACGAGCGCAATGCCAACGAGGACAAAGTTCTAGCTGACTTTGTGCAGATCAAGCGTGACGTATGGGGCAGTAGCGATGACTAAGCTCTGTACCATCTGCAAAGTAAACCCACAAGCCAAAAGCATTACACGATGTAAGCATTGTAACGTTGCCTATATACAAAACAGGCATAAGGCGCTAAAGGCCAAGAGCTTCACGGATTTACTGGCTATGCGATGGCCTGCGCGTTTATCGACATAACCCCAAAACGTGTACATGGAACGCTGTTTTGTGTACATGAGTGGCGTGTTCAAAATGGAACTACCCAAACCCGTTGATAAGACGGGCGGGTAGCGGTCAGGGTTATCAATCCCGACATATCCGGTTACTCCCCGTACAGTAAGCAGCTATATCGTCTGCACTTGTATGATCGTCGCTCAGGATCGGATGCAGTAATTATAGCATAAAGTGATTGATTATAGCAAAAGCGGTGATATAATCCGCTGATGCCGAAAGGCGTTTGTTCTGGCTAGGCTTACTTGGTTGCTCTTGTAAGTGACTACCCTTGGTCTACTAGCCGGAACAATCTTACTCAAGGGGGACACAAGGGTATCAATATGGCCGGTGACTGGCTCAAGTTTGAAACTGCAACACTCGACAAACCAGAAGTATGGGCAATAGCTCAAGACTTGAATATCGACCCTGACGCGGTTATCGGTAAGCTATTGCGCGTATGGTCATGGTTTGACCAACAATCCACAATCGGTAACGCACCAAGCGTTACAAAAGCGTTACTTGACCGTTGCGCTGGCGTTACTGGTTTCTGTGATTCAGTGATAAAAGCCGGTTGGATGGTAGATGATGGGGATTTTATATCACTGCCAAACTTCGATAGACATAACGGAAACACTGCGAAATCACGCGCATTAACTGGAAAACGCGTTAAAAATCATAGGTCTAAAGATGATGAACAGTGTAACGCACCAAGCGTTACAAAAGCGTTACCAGAGAAGAGAAGAGAAGAGAATATAAAACCCTCTCTCTCTGTAATAATATCAAGCGAAACAATCATACCTGCCGATACGATTACACAAGCCGCTGAACAGGCCGCAACCAGTGAAAAGTTCGCCGCTGAGTGCTGCATAGGGTTCATAGCGCACAACGATGGAAAGAGCTTTACCCATAATCAACTTGTTTCACAGTTTACAAAATGGGTAGACCGTGAGTGGCGTTTTAGAAACTCATCTTAGCCAGTAGGTATTATCCCTTATGTTGTAGATTGTCAGAGTTGATAAACTGAACGCACAGACAAAGGAGAGCATCATGAAAACTATCAGCAAATCAGAAAATATCGGCAACACTTTCACTGGCCTTGTAATGGCTGCTTTTGGATTAGACGATCAGCGCAAGATTAAAATTGACTATTCAATGCAATTCTCTAGCTGTGGAACAATTGAAGTGTTAGGAGATTCATATGACTGGTTTGATCGTGGCGACTCGGTTTCTTTTTCGGAGGCAATATAATGAAAATTTTTAGCAGCGTTTTGTTGGGATTCCAGCATTATATGAAAACAAATGAGACTTGTGCGGCTATTTATCCTATAGCTAGAAAAACTCTAGCGCTGTCTACTACAAAAAGACAGCATTCCGCAGTGCTGTATAAAGATGGTGCAGATATTAGATTTACTATTGACAGAGTTGGAAATTAATATGGACGTAAATAATCTAGTTACTGTACTGCATTGCGCCGATTGCGGAAGCCCATTAGGAATATGCAAAGAGCAAGGAAATAATAAACATCCAATTAGCTATAATACCAACGAATTAAACCCGCCTCTTGAAAGCAGTCAAGTGCATATGGTTAGAATTAGCGTTTATCCTTGTGACAAGTGCAAAGCTGAATATGGAAAACCTGTATTTGCTTTAGCGGATTTATTAAAGGATGTAGCTAAACTAAAAGAAAAGCACGGTAAGTAAATAAGGAGAATGGTTGTGAATATCAATGTTAATTTATACGGATCAACAATCGCAAACATTGAAAGCGATTCAAATACTGCAATTATAAATGCGGTAGCTGGAATTATTACAGGGCTATCTAGTAAAGATAAGGGGGAAATTAAAAGCCTATTAGAAAAAGCGAAAGGCCATGTATTGCTCCATGAATACTTAATTTCAATAAGGCTATGATTATGGATTATAAGGATGTGTTAGAAAAGATAGATAGATGGCAATCTGTAATGATTGCCGCTGATTCTAATATTGACGCTCTTATGTCTATAATGATGGCATCGCCTCGTTCTGATTTTATGGCTCCTATGCGAGCTGTATTAGAATCGTACACGGAAGAAGTCTCAGAAAGCATATCGGATAAAGATAATTTTCTTAAATGGTGGTGGATAGATTGCTCTTTTGGCAAAGTTGGCCATGCTGAAATTAGTTTATTTGGGTGCGACCCCATAACTATAAAAAACACCATTGATTTGTGCGGATTTATACATAGCAGGAATGGGATATGAGTATTCCAACAAACAGATTTAATAATCTGTGGAATGATCTACCTATTGAGGAAAGATCGCGCCTAATGCCGCACATGATAGAGATGCAGAAGCTGCATGTATGGCAGTGCAAGCAGAAAGCTATTACCGCACACAAGGCGCACATGAAGCAGCTAAACGATTTAATGGAAGCGCTCGATAAAGAGCTAAATGGATATAATTAAGGACTCAAAATGATCCCCCTCATCCTACAAGACAGCATAGACCGCGATACTCTGCAATCATTCGTAGATATGCGGTCAGAGAAAGGCAAGCCACTGACACAGCACGGGCTTGATATGCTGATTAAGAAGCTGTCACGTCTTGAGTCGCAAGGCCACTGCCCTAACCTGCTAATGGAGCGTTCAATCATGAATGGCAACGAGGGCTGGTGCGATGTGTACCCGAACGAAACGACAATGAAAGCAAAGGAATCGTTTGTAAGTATGCACACAGATAAATCATGGCGTAATGATTTGCGCTTGGTCAAATAGGTACAAGTAACTATGCCTAAATGCGCGCACTGCAAACAGCCATACACTAGAACGCACAACGGTATAGAAACGTGGTGCAGCGTCGATTGTGGCTACAAACTAGCTAGAGCCAAGCAAGCGAAGGCGTACAAGGCAGAGACTAGAGCGATGAAAAAGGCGCTAACGGATACGGATAGAGCGCACTGGATCAAGAAGGCTCAAGCGGCGTTTAATCCATTCATACGTGAACGAGATAGAGATAAGCCCTGTGTCAGTTGCGGCGTAGTCAATCCACCGATTACAACAGGCGGGCAATGGGATGCTGGACACTTCAAAACAAGGGGCGCGTATCCAGAGTTGCGCTTTAACGAGGATAACTGCCATAAGCAATGCAAAAAATGCAATGGGGGAAGCAATAATCATAGCTCGAAAGCAAAAACTGTTAGCGAGTATTTTGAGGATGAATTGATAAAGCGCATAGGCATTGAAAGAGTCGAAGCATTGAAAGCGCCTCACCCACCGGCCAAGTGGACTATTGAACAACTGAAAGAAATCGAAGCCGATTACAAGCAAAAACTGCGGCAACTACGGATACCATAATCTTGCAGTATGGCGATAATAAACTAAACGCACAGAGTAGATGATATGGCTAAGAAAACGAAAGACTACTGGCAGGAATGGGCAGAGGCTTTACTGTGCGCTGGTGCGGCTGGTGATGATGAGGCGGCAGGATTGTATCCGGTGGCTCAATCGTTAGCCAGTGGGCAAGCAATAGCTTCTACTGATTTGCTGCTATTGACGGATTATATCAGTTGGGTAGAGAAAAACAATCGTGGCTGAAGTATTCCTGATAAAGCGTTGCGGTGTGCTAATGCCAGCTAGTGAGGCAGATACAGAAACGCTATCGGCCATACATGATGGCGAAACTGTGCGGGCTGATATTAAGCGGCCTAGAAACGTTGCTTTCCATAAGAAATACTTTGCGCTGCTAGACGTGCTATTCAATATCTTTGAACCAGTGATAACAGGCGATAAGTGGTACGGCGGCGTTCAGCCTGTAAAGAATCGTGACAGGTTCAGAAAGGATATTGCAATAGCTACAGGTCATTATGACCTAGTAGTGAATATCAAGAATGAAGTACGCGCAGAGGCTAAATCTATCAGCTTTTCCGCAATGGACGAAACGCAGTTTTCAGAGTTGTACAGTAGGACGCTTGATTATGGATTGCTCAAGATAGCCCACGGCAAGACAAGGGCGGATATTGATAATTGGGTGTCGCAGATAATGGATTTTTCCTGATTGATATACGCATATTCCACACTACACCATCACATAAGCACTAGATACAATGAAGGCTCAAAAGGAGAAACGCATGAACGATATAAACTCATACCCATTTAACCGGATTATTTTAGATATTGTAGAGTTGCTGCAAGACCTACGCAGTCAAGGCATGGCGTATATCGCAGCATTTAACGGATCAGGCAGCTTTGACTTTAGCCTGTACGCTGATAAAGAAACGCTGGATAACTGGTCAAACAGTGCGGCCGGAAGCAAAGAGTATCAGGCGCTATGCAATTATTACATAATGCACGACGACACTACTGCAGCACACATGGCATGGAATGACCTAATCAAATACGAGGAATTGGATGATTCTATCTTTGACCTTGAAGCGATACTAAATAAATCAGAATATGAGGAAGAAAGATAATGAGCGTACTAGCTGAAATACAAAAGAAGTTGAAGGTAGCAAAGGGCAATGAAAACTCGTTTGGCGGTTACAAATACAGGACATGCTCTGACATTCTTGAAGCGGTAAAATCACTACTGCCAGAAGGATATTACATTACTCTAAGCGACGATATTGTGATGCTTGGAGACCGCTATTATGTAAAAGTAACGGCCTCATTATGCAGCGGCGCTCTTATTCATTCCGTAACAGCATTCGCTCGTGAGTCATTCACAAAGAAAGGCATGGATGATAGCCAGATAACCGGCGCTGCATCCTCATGCGCTCGCAAGTAGGCATTAAACGGCCTGTTTGCTATCGACGATACAAAAGACGCTGATAGCATGGATAATACCGCGCACGTAGCACACAAAGACGCTGACATTAAAACAGAAATGGAATATCAGGCAGTAGTTGATAAGCACTTTGATAGCCTTATCTGCATCCGCGATGCTCTGAAAGTCAATGATTACTCAACTGCCAAGGAGGCGTGGCTAGAGCTGGATCAGGAAACACAGATAAAGCTATGGAAAGCGCCGTCAAAAGGTGGCTGGTTTACAACAACAGAGCGTACACAAATGAAGTCTAACGAGTGGAGCGCGGCACAATGAGACAATGGCAACCAAAAACAGGCGGCGTAGGCTTTTCTATCATCGACGGTAAGCAGGTAGACCACCGCACATTTACGTTGGGCGGTATAACGATAGAATGTCCAGCCAAAATTGATTTCAGCACAGGCATTGCGCGTCACGCAACAAGAAAAGGTATGGCCCTGTACGCACTTCCAAGCGGGTACACAATTAGCGAGTTGGGAGAGTTTGTATGACCGAGCAAAAGAAATACGACAACAATATGACCGGCGTTTTATTTATAGCAGACAAGGAAGGAAACCCACAACGGCCAGACCGCAAGGGTTCATGCGAAATTGACGGCGTTAAGTATTGGGTTTCATGTTGGGATAAGCAGACAAGCCGTGGTGAAACGCTATCGCTAAAGTTTGAGCTGGCAAAGAAAGCAGTGGACACGTTGCCTAGCGAGCCGATGCAGGACGATCCAGACTTTGGAGACCTACCGTTTTGAGGTTCGGTAATCCACTATATCCAGCACCAGCCGCATAGCGATAATGGAAAAAAGGAGAGCGATATGAAAACAGACCGCGAACTGCTTGAGCTGGCTGCTAAGGCGGCAGGATATAAAATTACAGCAACATCTAGCAGAGATATTGATCATGTTCTTGTGCGAATTGATGATGCGCCCGCTGTAAGCAAGAAACGGCAAACGGGCGGCTACGCAGCCATTGACGTATAACACCAGCTTAACGGGCGCACCGTTAGGTGCGTCACGTTGAAGCGACAGTTATACGGCATCCGATTCGGAGGATTTATGGATTACATAAGATTGGTTTACGGCGTACCAGCAAAGCGCGGCAAACGTGTCAAATACTGCAACACTTTCGGCACTATAACCGGAGCTGATGGCGGGTACTTGTGCATAAGACTTGACGGAGAAAAACGCTCGAAGCGTTACCATCCGACATGGTGCATTGAATATGACGTATAACAGTGGAGTTAAGCAGTGAACGAGCGAAGCGAAGTGAGTCGGCTTGAACGACTTGTTATGCGGCACTAGGAGTAGCATGAAACATTTAGATTTATTTAGCGGCATTGGTGGGTTTGCATTAGCCGCACAATGGGCTGGAATTGAAACGGTAGCATTTTGCGAGATAGATGATTTTGCTTGCAAGGTGCTGAACAAAAACTTTCCCTGTATACCAGTGCATCGGGACATAAGAGAGCTTGACGGGAGTTTATATGCAGGAATCGACCTTATTACAGGAGGCTATCCATGCCAGCCATTCAGCACAGCAGGAAAGCGAAAAGGGGCAGATGACCCCCGCCACCTATGGCCTGAAATGTTTAGAGTCATACAACAGGCAAGACCGACTTGGGTTGTGTGTGAAAATGTTGCTGGTCACATCACAATGGGCCTCGACGCGGTGCTTTCTGACATGGAGAGCCTCGGCTACGCCGGACAAGCGGTTGTTATTCCAGCTTGCGCAAAAGACGCGCCACACGAACGAAAGCGGGTTTGGATTATTTTCAACTCCAACAGCGTTGATGCCATTGGAGTCGAGCGACCCAGTGGAGAGGATTTTCAAACTAAAGAGCGGGAGACTTCGCAAGGCGAGCAAGAAAGGGACGACAGGTTCGTTAAACTGGAGCCAAGAGCGATTACACCTAGGGGAGATACCTACGCCAGAGCTTTGCGAATCATGGATGGGATACCCAATAGGGTGGACAGAAATAAAGCCCTCGGAAACGCAATAGTGCCGCAAGTGGCATATGAGGTACTGCGGTGCATTCGTGCCGTATAACGTGGAGCTAAGGGGAGAGCGCAATGAGTGAAACGAATGAAGCGAGTCCAGCGAGTAAAACGAGCGATGTTGAGCGCGTTGTTAAATGTTACCGCTGCGGATACTGCGGCAGGCCAACAGATGAGAATGGTGAGGCTATGCTTGAGCTGCCGAATGACATGACTGGCTACGAAACCGCAGAGCCTACGCATGGCGACTGTTGCCGACACGATCAAGAGCGCGAAATGGTACAGGTTACGCGCGAAATGGCGATGGATGCTCAAGATATGCGATTAGAAGGGCAGTGGATAGAGTGGTGACATTTAACACCGGAGTTAAGGCGCGTGAAACGTCGCCTTGAACGACAAGTTATACGGCATTCTAATTCGGAGGATTTATGGACTACATACGACTGAGGTACGGAGTGCCAGCCAAGCGCGGCGCTAAGGTTAAATACGGAAACTCACTCGGCACAATAACTGGATCTGACGGCGGTTACTTGCTGATAAAACTAGACGGTGAGAAGCGATCCAAGCGATACCACCCGACTTGGAACATTAGCTATGACGTATAACGTGGAGTTGAGGGGCGACCAACAGCGCACACAAAATGACGAATAAACCACAAAACGATCCCGCTGTTGGTTGTCCGCTCGAACGCCGGGTTATGCCCCTACGCTGCCTTGATTTGTTTTGTTGTGGTGGTGGCGCGGGCATGGGCTACCACTTGGCGGGGATGGAGGTGGTGGGCGTGGACATTGAACCCCAGCCGAAATACCCGTTCACCTTCGTGCAGGGCGATGCGCTCGAATACCTCGCCGCGCACGGACATGAGTTTGACTTTATCCATGCCTCGCCGCCGTGCCAGGGCTACAGCCACCTGACCCCGGCGAAGAACAAAGGCGACCACGAGCGGATGATACCTGCGGTGCGCGAGTTGATGATTAAGATAGGCAAGCCATACATCATTGAGAATGTGGCGGGGGCAAGGAAAGAACTGCGCGAACCTGTGATGTTGTGCGGTTCGATGTTCGGGCTACGCACCCAGCGGCACAGGTACTTTGAAACTTCGCATCCGGTAGCCGCACCATGCGGGTGCGACCATAGCGAGATACCCTTGCTTGTCACAACAGCGAGCAAGGCCAGCAGGGTAAAGCGTTTCGCACTTGGGATGCAGCCCAAGACCGTGAACAATGCGCCAGCGGCCTACGGGATAGACTGGATGGGGTTTAGTGAACTGAAAGAGGCAATACCGCCAGCTTACACGCGCTATCTGGCCGAAGCAATGATGGGGCATAACACTGAGTTGAGTGGCGCGTAGCGTCCGCTCCAACGAGTAGTTATGCACAAAACACAGGAATGATTATGGCTATTGAATTACTGAACATTGACTGCATGGAATACATGCGTGGATTGCCGGATAAGGCTTTTGATTTGGCTATTGTTGATCCGCCTTATGGTATAGGGATTGTTCAGCAAATGGAAAAGACGGTTGCATCAGCTTCGAGCATGATGAAAGGTAGTAACGGAATAACGGGTAGCCATTGGGATAATGCAATACCAGATGCCCAATATTTTTTGGAATTAAAGCGAGTTAGCAAGCACCAGATTATATGGGGTGGAAATTATTTCCTTGACTACTTGGGCGCGACAAGGTGTTTTTGTGTATGGGACAAAATGAACGGCACAAACCCAATGGCAGATGCAGAACTTGCTTGGGCGAGCTTTGAAAGCAGTGTGCGAATGTTCAGAATGCACCACTTTTCGGCTGGGTATGATGCTAAAACGCACCCCACCCAAAAACCCGTAAAGCTCTACCAATGGCTCTTAGCCAACTACGCCAAGCAAGGCGACAAGATACTAGACACACACTTAGGTTCAGGCTCAAGCGCGATTGCAGCGCATTATGGCGGGTTTGATTTTGTAGGGTGTGAGTTGGACACAGATTACTTTAACGCAGCAAGCAAGCGGTTTGAGCAGGCTACTGCACAGATGGCGATGTTTGGTGCATAACACTGGAGGTAACAGGCGAATGAGCGATAGCGAAATGAGTCCAGCGAGTAAAACGAGCGATGTTCACCGACTTGTTATGCGTCTTCGAGAAGAATCTGCGACACATCAAACAGCATTCAATGATGACAGGCGCAGAAAATTACTGCTTGCTGAGGCGGCAGACACAATTGAACACTTACTAAATGAGGCACGATAATGGCGATTATGATGGACGAACTTGAAACCTTAGAACTAGCAGCGCATTTGCTTGGGCTTGACGAAAATGCAGACGACCTTGACGAGCAGGTTGAAGATAAGCTGCACGAAAAATACGAAATTGATTATCACAATTTTCGCGTACTTTGCTCTGAGCTTTTGCCGTTGTGCGATGTTGGACAATCACCGATTACAAAAGAGCTGTTCAGGGGCTTCTCAATTCGAGAAGAAAAACACGGCAGATGGCTAGCGAAAGTTGACGCATAACACTAATTCGACACCAAAACTGACGTATAACATCCGATAAGGCAGCAATTACACCAATGAGAGGTAGGTGATATGAAAAAGTACATGACAGTTGAAATGCCAGATGGTAGCAAGTGGGGCGTACCCGTTGAAATGATTGCGCGAGACAGGGCTAGGATTTATGCGCACGAATTTGAAGGTGATATTGAGCGAAGCCTTGCAGAAGATACGCTGCCATTATTTGAAGCGGATGATTATGAAATTCAAGATTGGGCTGTAAACAATATGAACTGGAGCGACTTTAACGGCCACCAAGTAAAACTTTCTAATCCTGCCCCTGCGGATTTTGAAGACGCTTGGATGAGTTGCGATAAGGGATTTTCAGACGATACGCCACTAGCGGAATGAGGTAGGTATGAACACAGAACAGCCGCCAAAATTAAAGTGGTGCGCTATTTGCGGAAAGCATGGCGACCACAGTAGCGGCTACTGCCCACGAATTCCAAAACACACACTAAACTGCCCAGCAACATTAGGCGGCACATGCACTTGTTGCATTCCGTTATTGAGGTGATATATGAACACAGAACAAAGAGCGCGGTTTGAGGCTGATATAGCCGACTACTACGAACGCATGGAATTGAATCACATGCCGGATTTTACAGGGCGCGTTATCAATCAATCTGGATATGATGTTTGGGTATATAAAAATCCAGTGATGAATAACTATAACTTTGGATGGCAAGCGGCCAATGCAAACCGTGAGCCGTTCGTTGTGAAGCTCCCATTATCTATTTCTGTGCTGATTAGTGATGGATTGCGCGCTGATTTTATGTTGGATAGCGAAGTCAAAGCAGCCATAACAGCAGCAGGCGGGGTGTGCGTTTAAGTATGCAACCCGCCAAACTGCCTGACAGCTGACTATAATCCGTACTTTGCCAGCCTGCTACCATCATTGACAATGTCATCGCGCAGTTGTTGCAGGTAAACGTAATCAATCCTGTCTAGCTTATAGCTCGAATCACCGAAAGCCTGCACTGCGGTTTTTACCATCGCCGACTTTAACGGATTGGCTTTGAGCTGGATTAAGTCATGATGCAGCGTATCATCAGCATCTTTCTTGCTCATGCAGTGGCTAAAATACGCCCAGTCATGCGGCAGGCAGGCTATCTGCATCACAGGATGATAAGGGTCGAACGTTAGCTGCCAGAATAATTTAGGGATGCTGCCAGCGTTGTACCAGAAGCCAGCCGGTACTGTGTGTATTCCGCCGTTAGCGTTTGAGAATGTCCAGTCTTCCAGTACGCGCAAGCCCCACTCACCATAGACAGTGGAATAATGCGGGGTTGTTTTAGGATGCTGCATCATACCTGCGCACTGACTCTGTTTTTCAGCCAGCCGAAAGCGAAAGATTCGTTTTTAACATTTGCTGCCGCAATATCAATGTATCGCGCACCCTGCAAGCAATTCAGCGCAACCAGTAAAACTCGTTCGCCATCATCGGTTAATCGTGATTTTAGATAAGCAGCTAGCGCATCAATCGTTTTCTGGCCGCAATCGCCGTCAGGCAACAGATCAGCGTACAGTTTTCCGCCATTATTAAACGCATTCAGCGACTTCTGTAGCATGATACAGGCCGTAGCAGTACCCATGTTCACGCCTGTATCCACAAGCTCGCTAGCGATGGAATTAGACAGCAATAACACGCGATCAAACTTAGGCTTTACCACATACATTTTGTAGTAAATTGAACGAGCGAAGTCTTTTGGCAGTTCACGCATTGAACCGGCATAACCGTTACTTCTAGCTACCGCCTCAGTAATGCCCCAGCACGTCTTTCCACCGGCATCATTGGGATTATCCGAGTATCCGCCCTCTGCCCTGATAATATCGTCAATGATTATATCAATGGCTTTGGGCATTACTTCCACAGCCTCTTGGCATCTTCCAGCATTTCAATAATCGTCTTGCCGCGCATACTCTCAAACCAGACGAACACGCCGCCAATCAAGCACCATGCAGGAAGGCCACAAAGGAAAGCCACGCCTATAAATATAATCGACGCTGCAATCAACGCTTGCAAATCGCCAGATAAAACAGCGAGACCTATATCCGTTGCAAAGCCATATTTCATGCCGACATAACAACCCAAACAGATTGAGGTTGTGGCCGTTGATACAATGCACAAAAACAAATTTCTGTGACCTTTGGGGGATGTTGCAACCATTACAAAAGATGCAGCGCCAATAGCCGCCGCCAATAAGCAAAGCACCATCGCTTTAGCAGCCGCAAGACTAGCCGCTTTACCAGCTCCACCTACTGCAACTGCGCCTTGCACTGCACCTTGCGCATCGTTCATATCCACCCCTTACCCCTTGCGCATCGTGCGCGTTAATTTGCCAAGCCAACACCAGCATTGCGGAATTTCACAACCGTATCGCCAGCACTAAGAATCACACTCGCAAACGCTCTGCCAGCGTTGTAATACGTTGGCACTTCAATATCCGGCGTTTGCAATATGCCTGACAGCTCACCCATTGCATCATCTGATACCTCAGCCAGAGCATAGAAACTTTCGACTCGCGTATCACCGGCGCTTCTGAACTCAATCGTGAAGTTTGCGTTACTGACACCATCGCCTGTTATATCGCAATCAACGCTGCCGTAAATATCCTGACCGATAGACCACAGCGGATCAAATTCAGCCGTGATAGTATCGCCAGCTGTCGCGCCTGTTACTGTGTAGACCTGCCAGTCATTTTCGCCAGATACGGCTTGCTTGGATGCAACGCACGTTCCGCTACCAGTGAATGTAGAATCCACAGCAGCAACGCCGGTCATGCCAGTCAACACGCCAGCAGTACCAGCCAGTTCACCATTCTCGATGAGGTTCGTTGTACCACTGCCAAGCGCAAAACGTGATGATCCTTGGCCTGCAATTGACACCAGCAATTCTGCCAATTTTGCACCAGCTAACTTCGAGCCTAGCGTTGTGTAGTGCGGCCCACTCATCGCGCCAGCTACACCGTTGCAAGCAGCATGGTAGTCAGCAACAGGAACACCCATGCCCGCAATATGCAGATTCAATTCATCAATCAGCAGTATTTTTGACGGTGAGGGGGATTCTTCTACAAGGTTGCCGAAAATAGGCATTATCCCTTGGGCTAGAATGGCATCACGAATATCATCTAGCCAGTCTTTAACTTCGGCCACCCCATAAGGCGCGCTACCACCGTCGATATAGGCAACATCATTGATACCGACTAGAACGACTATGTGCATCGGCTTAATCGCTAACGGCCTGCCGAACGTATCTTTTTCCCATGAGTCAGCAATTCTTAGCAAAACCTGCTCGGCTCGCTGCCCTGCTATACCCTGATTGCCAGCCATTGCAAAACGCTGCCCGTTCAATATCTGGCCGAACACGTACGGGGCTTGATCCCTGCCGCCCATGCCGTTCTGAGCCAGCATACTGATAGGTATCGGAGTTCCTTCTTCGCTGCCAAAAGTCTCAAATTCAGGCGGTACGATAATTGAGTTTCCCTTGTTGGCAGAGCCGGATTCGTACCAGTATTTTCTGCCGTACACGAAAGATGTTCTAGCGCCCGCAGTATCACCAGCTGCCGCCCATTGCAACGTGTCATCGTCGTACAGTGTAGCTATACCTTCGCCTGCAACGCTCTCTGCATCGGAAATAATGCCAGCAAAACCATCAGCGGCAAAACGGGGGATGAAGCCCCACTCGGTAGTAGAGTCGCCAATGAATGACAGGCTTTTGAATCCATGATAGCCAGAGAATGAATAGCCGTATAAATATGATATGTTTCTATCCATAACTTATCTCAAGTAATTAAATAATATCAGCAAAATACATGCCGCTAATTCGCAATTCACATCCTGCATTTAGGTCTGCTCTTGTAATTAAACTTGTAGAAGTTCCGCCATTATCCGCAACGCCGCAAGCCATATCCCCCATGAAAGCCGGACTTTGAAAAGTTATAGAAATTAATCCACCAGCTACACTAGATATATTTGCAAATCTAACTGCTCCACTCATATATCTAGTGTTAACAGTTACAGCATAAGGCAAACCTAATATATCAAAAGTATCCCCAGCTCCGCCTGCACCTACAACACTTATTATTATTCTTGCATCATACGTTACTAGGTTTCCATTGGTAACATATGATCCGTCTGCTGTGTATGTAGAGTTCCACGGCGTTGTTGTACCAGTAAAATATAACACTGGCGTCCATGTTGTTGTAACGCCTTCACCAGCTTGAAAACTATCACCATAGCAATAAATAAGTCTTGGAGCTTCTGCGCCAGTTTCTGCGCCAGATAACTCGCCAGATGCCGTTTTGTAAATTTCTACCGATACAATTCTTGTGACTTCTACATCTGCTCCAGATGTCAAAACAGTAACATTGCCTGCATCATCTACAGCGTCTGCATTAGTAATTAAGCCTCCCAACCATTCGTTATTATTGCTTTCGCCATCAATCAAGATGGCATTCGCAAAAGTTGAATCAACTGTATCGCCGGATGCTTTTAGCTTAACTGTATCTGTTACATGGAAAGCGCCTGTTAAGTACCAGCGGTTCTGTGATAACTGAGGATTATCATGAGCAACAATATTTACCGAGCCATCAAAAACACGCCCGACTGTTTCGTTGTTGAAGTATGTAATAGATACGTTTCTGGCCGATGTTTCATCTGAGTCTATAACATCACAGATTCTTGATAGATCAGAAAACCTGTTATTGGTAACAAAAATATCACTCACACTATCCAGCTTGATACAAGCGCCGAACGTATTGCTGATAGCAATACCGTTTATTGTTGACTGTGAGCCTCCCCCTGCAAATGTAACCCCATCGCCATTTTCTAGCGTGTATAGTGCAGTGTTTTTTACAATACCGCCAGTTACAGTAACGTTTTTGTATTCTGTGGCTGAGAAATAAATACCCTTTCCACCAACATCAAAAACGATGTTATCGGTCAAATCAAAAGTATTGATTACCCCTGTGCCGTCAACCATAAAACCACCGGCTTTACAGTTAGGCGCGGTTTGAGTACAGCGCACAAAAGAGGAGTTAGTAATCAGCGGATCATCTGCAAATACAACGCCACGAGAAGGCAAGCCAGATGCTGTAGTCAGCTCAAAAGTTACGCCGTAGAAATTAACATTTTCCATTCTGACAATCTGCGCCAATTCGACAAGATTAGAGCTTGAGAGAATAGTAGCGCCTTCTACGCCATAAACTTCAAGGTTATCGCAGTCGATAATTAACAACGAATCTATATTGTACGTGCCAGCAGGAATAAATATCTGGCCGTTAGAGCTTGAGAAAGCCTCGTTAAAAGAATCAGTATTATCAATTGCTGGATTATCTGGTACAGCGCCAAAGTCATCTACAACATTGCCAGAACCGCTAGACTCAGTAATCACAGCACTAGAAGGCAGCGTATAGACAAGCTCTCCATTCTTATTCTTGACGGTGATAGAGTAAGCAGAGTCTACAAATATGTTAACAGGGGTTCCATAGCGAACCATGTAACCGTCAGAGGTCTTGATAGGCTGAGACAAAGGAATTGTTCCGGCAGGATCAGCCCAAACCTGAATAGGGTAAGTTTCAGGGTTTAGGTTTTCAGTCCCGATGTAGATATTGCCGTTATCCAGCGGTGTACCATCTGCCTCGGTGAAAAATTGAAACGGTACGCTTATAGATTTCATCAGAACTTGCCCTTATTGTCGGTTTCTTGAATGCCGCCTTTGCCACCCTGTAGCATGGTTATTACGTATTGCTCTCTGGCCGTTAATTCTCTAGGCATATTAACAGCTTTTGCAAAATCCGAGAATACCTTGCTGGCCGCAAAGCGTCTTGCTATCTTTTCAGGCACTTCACTAGAGCCTGTCTTGCTGGCCGACTCTAACAGGTCGGCAAACTCTGAACTGCCTAGGAGCTTATTTACCGCTGCCAGTCTCTCTACAGGAGTGGTAGTAACAGCCTCTACTACTTTGCCCACTACAGCGCGAGCTGCCCCACCGGATGGGATGGCAGATACCGCCTGCTGTGTCATGCGCCCCGCTGCGCTATCCAGTATCGAGCCGATAGCATTCTGAGCAATCAAAGCGTCATAGAGCGGCTGATTAGCTTTGCCTGTCTTGCTGATAGCGTTCTCAGCATCGCGCGTGCGTTTAGCTATGGTGTAGATGCTTCTCAGTGTCTCGTTTTCTTCTTTTGACAGTGTGCCAAATACAGCCTTGGCTACGGGCGCATTCTTACGGATACCCTGATACAGATTCGTGAATGCGTTAGGGCTAAAGTTTCCTTGTGGGGTACGGGCGCTATTCATTAATGCAGTAACAATTGTTTCTTTGTGCAGCTCTTTTGGGACTGTGTTGATTATTTTGTTAAGTCCGGCAATATCGCCTTTTGCGCCAGTCTTAACGGCGGTTGTCAATTTTCCAGCAATACTACCTTCGCCTTCTTTCCCAAAGGCATTAACGATGCGTTTTTCTAGTGCTTTGCGTGTAGCTGTTAGCTTGTTTGCATATCGTAAATCTTGACGCAATGCAGCCCCAGCTTCGCCGCCTACCGTTTTCTCTACTGCCTCCAGAGTATCGCTGGCCAACGCGCCGTAGATAATGCGCAGTTTTCTCTCTCCAGCACTACCATAAGTGCCTTTATTCATCATATTGCCAAGCTGTTCGCCAATATCCTGCCTAAGGTCTTTCATGCCAGAATAAGTAACGCCTTTGCTTGTTGCTCTTTTGTACAGCTTAACTAATGCGGGGTCTGCGTGTTTAACGCCGCCTGCATCGTCAATCATCTGCTTTAATTCTTTCGCAGTAGTAGACATGGTTACTTTTGTTCGCGCAGGAACCTGTTTGTCTACTTCGCTGTATATTTTACTCTCGGCTGATTTTAAGTCAGAGCGTGTTTTGCTTAAATTATTCTTTACTGTTTCCGACAATGTAGCAACATCAGTAGAGCCATCCATAGCAGCCAAAGCCTCATCAGCCTTGTTTCCAATCTGTGTAACAGTGTCTTTCCATGCCTCAGATTCAGCACCTACAATGCCGCGTGATAATCCAGCAGTCTGTTTTAGTAGTTTACTATCTGAGACAAGATCAATCGGCAACTCTAACCCCAACGCATCAGCAGCAGCTTTAGCTTCTGGATTTATATCCACAACAGCGGCTAAGTCTTCCTGAGCTTTACGCGAACCCTCGGATGCTTTGCGAGCTAATGCGCCAAAGTCTTCTGCGGCCATTTCAGGCTTTGCAGTTATGGGAGCATCAGGCGCTTGTATAGCATCAATCTCTGCCTGTGTAGCGCGTGGAGCTACTACGGGAGCTTCTGGAATAGCAACAGGCTCTACAGCAGCAGGAGGCATAACCTCATCAGCTTGCTTCAATACTGTGCCAGCGCCTACAGGAGCCTCTACAGCGTCCGCCGCTTGTGCGCCACGGCTTCCCATAGTTTTAACGGCATTCACGCCTTGCATCACTTTAGGCGCAATAGCGTTAATAACAGGTTTTGCTACTGCGCCAGCTACGGGTACAGCAGCGCCTAGACCACCAGCTAAAGCAATATCAGTGCCGTCAAACGAACCGCCCTGTGATGCTTGCTCTGCCTCAATACCGGTTTGAGCAGCAGCACTTAGACCGCCAACAGCCGCAGCAGTAGGCAATAATCCGCCACCGCCAGCTTGCGCAACACGTCCAGCGGGTGTTAAAGCTAAAGCAGCAAGACCGCCAAGGAACGTACCTTGGAAAGCATCCATGCCAGAAAGACCGGGCTTATTGATAATAACATCCTGACCTGTTTTGGTGTTGGTCAGAAACAAATTACCCTTTTCATCAGTGCGTTTTGTCACTGCACCATTGGTTTTATTGACGATAATATCTGCCGCTTCTTCTGGATTCGTTGCGGTTAAAACATCAGCTCCCAAACGCATTACACCAGCATCATCTAAGCCGCTGCCTTCTACCAACATGCGTACATCAGTACCAGAGCCAAGCTCTGTAGCAGCTTGTGATTCAGGGGTAGTGCGCTCTGTGCCTGTAACCATTTCCTGCGCTGATTCGACAGCAGTAGGCGGTAATTTAGGAGCTGCTTCCGGCTTCTGTTGTGACAACCACGCGCCAAAATCTGACTCTAGCGAACCGCTCGCATCAGGAGCTGGATTATCTGCCGCCCATGATGAAAAATCATCAGCCAGTTTGCTAACCTTTGCGTCATCTGCTTTAGGCAAAACCCTAGCGCGATACGCTTTATTGACATTGCCCCAATTCTTGCGGTCTGTCCCGCCGTGGTACTCACCGATAGCAGACTCAATATCATCAGCATTTCTTTTCAGCGATTCTTGCAGCAATAAACCAGCGCCCTCGGATGCTAGCTCAGGGCTGAGATACGGATCAATGCCGTACTTCTTCAGAATCAGTTTGCGAGTAGAAGGCGTAATCTGATAAGGAGTCCTTGCGCCTGCTGAACTTACTTGGTCAGCGTTTGACTTCTCACCATGCAGACGGATAGAAGATAAAAGACCAGCAGGAATACCGAGCTTTTGCTCAGTGCTAGAATCTACATTGTCGTATGTAGGGTCTTTGTACGATACAGGAAAGCGCTCCATTATTGCCCCTGAGTTTGTAGGAACTTGATAACCTGCTCACGAGTAGAGCCGGGATTAGCCTCCATCACTCGGTTAATATCGCCCTCTTTAATCTTGCCGTATTTCTTGGTATCAGCAACAACAACGCCGCCGGAAGTAGGCGCTTTGCCGCGAGAGATAGTTTTCTCTTGTGCTTTACGCAAGGTATTACGAATAGTACCCAATGCGTTTAGCATCTGTTGTGATGATTGCGCAGTATCAAGACTAGCCACAGCAGAAGACAATCTAGAACCCTCTGCATCAGACAAAGCGCCCATGCCTTTCATCTGCTTAATTGCAGTCAGAAATTGTTGTGAGTCAACTGTTTTTAATTGCGCTCTAAAGTCGGCCGCATCTGATCCATTAAACCACGCTGCAAAATCACCACCCCGACCAGTACCAGAACGCAAGCCAGGATGTTTCATTAACTCGTTCACCGTATCCAGACCAGCCGATGCGGTATCTAGCGTGTCTTGTGCCATCTGAGCATCAGCGCCCTGCAATTTGTCGCGCTCTAGAGAAATTTTGTCAGCTTCTTGCTGAACCTTATCACGCTCAATCTGTAGCTTTTCACGTTCTATGTCTGACTTTGATGCGCTAATTTGCGAGTCAATAACATCAATCTGTCTTTTGAGTTGCTTGCCCTTAATGTCTTCGGCTTTTCCAGTTACATCAAGTACAGCAGAATCCTCAGCAACAGCGGCCTCAGCAGTGCTTTTTACAGCCTCAGCCTTACTTTTTAACGCGCCCGCCTCTGCCTCTGTGCCAGCATAAGGAGCTTTTGCAATACCAGACAGATAGTCGCCGCCTTTGATAGCGTACAGCGTCATACCTGTGGAATCTTTAAGCAACATTGGGTCAAGCTCGCCCATCTGCGCCATATCTTCATACTTTTTGGCTTGACCTTCATCGCCAGCATTACGAGCTGCATCAGCTTTTTCACGCAATAGACTAACGGCATATTCAGGCCTGCTATTCTGTACAGCAGAATATACTTGCGTCATGTCAGAAATCAGGGTTTTTTGTTTCTCGCCATCAACGCCTTCAAAAGTCTTTTTGATAGAGTCTGCCATTTGTGGGTATTTAATCTGCAACGCACCGTATTCTCTAGCGCCTGCTTCTGGATTTTGGTACACAGAATAAAGATCGTTTTGATACTGCTGCATCATTTCAGCATTAGCGGCTTCCGCTTGCTGCGCTTTCTGGTCTTCGCGCTGCATAGCTCCAATTTCATAGCCGCGCCCGTATTGCTCTACCAAGTCAGGCTGTTGTATATAGAATGGATTTTGCATCATGGAGTCCCGCCCATGTATTGGCCTATACCTTTAGCGATACCGCCAAACATATCAGCATAGCCCTGACCTTGCGCAATAATTCCTTGACCTTGTATCTGACCGGCATTAGCTATCAATCCAGATATTTGATTGGTGCTATTGGTCATATTGTTGCCAGTCTGAGCAGCAGCATTTTCACCCAAAGCAGACAAACCAGCCAATTTACCGTACTGGCTTTCTATAATCTGCGATAACATTTGCGGCCTGAACTGAGCTAAAGCGGCAGATGTATTACCACCACGCAAGCCGCCTGTAGCAGATGCGTTTTGCAATAGAGCATTCTCGCCAGACTTAACCAATGAAGTGAATTGTGGGCTACCTTCTAATGCCTTAATAGCCGCGCCTTGAGCATCATTACCATTTAGACCTAGTAAATCTAGCTGACCACCTAATCCTTTTTCACCTGCTTCGCGGTACGGCTTGAGCATTTTAGATAATTGCTGCTGCGTCTTCATTTGCATCAGCATTGCATCTTTACTGCCTCCAGCAGCAGCGTCAGCTGCTTTCCCAGATGCGTTAGATGATATTATTCCCCCTGCTACTGCCCCTGCTGCTGCCCACGGCATACTATTTACCCCTCAATACTGTTATTTCTCGTCTTGCTTTAATCATTTCGATAGCAATATCTTTGCTTTCTTGTATGCTTAACGCCTTGTGGTCTTTAGTGCCAGCGCCCGGATGAAACTGCATTGAACATACCGATGCAAAATACATATCAAACGTTAAAAGCTCGCTTTCTAGCAATCCGTCAAGCTGCATTTTGTGACCTCAGCACTGTCCTTATGCACACAATCAAAGCAATTCTGTCCTGATCGCTGTTATTCTCCACCCAGTGAGTCACAGAGTTATCAAAGCAGTACACTTCGCCTTCTTGCGGGTTAATTTCTCCATCTTCAAAGCAGAATTTAGCGCCTTCTGCATTCTTGATGGGTATATAAAACTTGTCATAAAATCCAGCGTGCCAGCCGCTATCTGTATGTGGCTCAATACGGCCACCGGCAGGAACTTTTGTTATCAATACGCCGCCTAAATGCTCACCGCCTACAGCGTTCATAATGGCAAACGCAATTCCCATCACGTCAGGTAGCTCTTTTGCTATCGGATACCAGACAGGAAAGTGCATATCGTTAAAGTTTGCGCCTTTGTTTTCTGGCGTGTTGTATCGAACCCAAATATCAGACGATGCACTGTGAGGCGAGCCATAGGATGTAAGGCGCTCTGTGTGCATATTGAATGATTCTGGATTATCTTCTAGATAAGTCTTAAGATTTTCAACATCGACAGTTAAGCCGGTATTAAAAAAAGATTTACCTATGTTTAATGCTGCCAGCATAGTCGCTCTCTATACGAGGTATGGCCTGCTGGCTGGCCTATGTCTCAGCGATGGTCGGATTGTAACGATAAATCTAACTTGGATCAAGTGTTATATCAGTGCGCTCGCTACCTGTCATATCAGCAAGTATTCTGTTTTTTGTATCAGCCTGATCGCGGAATGCAACAGTAGCATTACCGCCACCTAGATCAGTAATTGTTGTTTTTCCCACTGCAACAGCGGCAAGTATTCGCATAACTTCTGCTGCTGTATATCCTGATTCAATAACCTCATTCCATGAGGAAGAATTAACTTTCTCCCCCATTGATCCAGCGGTGTTATAGGATGCGGCCTGTGCTTGCCAGACCTCTTGCGCAATATCAAAAGCAGACGGTCTAGTGCCTGAATCAAACGCAACGGAAGCCTGCTCTAGCTGTTCAGCAGTGAGGGAAAGCGTACCCTCACCAAGGAACTCCACCGTCATCGTGTAAGCGTGTTGGGCATTGGGGCTGAACGTACCCTCACCAGAAAAGCCTACGGTCATATCTTCGACAGTTAAAGCGGCAACAGCAAACGAGCCATCGCCCCTGAACATGACAAACATATCCCAAGACTCTTTCAGAGTAGGAATCAGCGCCTTGGTTGCACTTTGGTAGCCTTGCGGCATAGATGTGCGCTGGCCGAATCCTGAGAAGTTTTCTATCAGTCTTTGACGGGCAGCAACGCGCGGGAACCCATTGGCGTATAATGCGCCACCACGAAAGGTTACCCGCCCAAAGTTAGAGCCGTTATTCCTTAGCACATCAGCCCCAAACCATATCCAACGAGCCGGTTATTTGCTGGCCTACAGTCGCCGCGCCGCCTACCTGAATGAAGAAACCAAGGCACGAATCGTCATAGACGCGCTCGCCCAATATCCACTCAATCATGCCAGCAACGTTAGCCGCTGCCAGTGGTATTTCAGCAATCGGACGGTGTAATACAAACGCACCTACGCCAGTTGTCAAACCTGTTGTGATGGTGTATGACTGAACAGACTGAATGCCTGTATCACCTGCCGCTGTTGGGAAATATGGACCACCTACAGTGACAACGGTATTGGTCTGACCATACAAGCAGCCTATCGGGGCGTTAGTAGCAGGCGCATACATTGCACCAGAAGTACCAGAAGCGCCGCCTTGGTCATTGTAAGTAATGGTTAGCTGACCGTTACCGGCTGTACCCGCTGTAGTAACAACAAGTGAACACTGAACGCCTACCGCATTGGTCATGCGAGTATCACCTGTGCCTGTCCATGTCGGATGTGATGACATAGTTGAAGGTACGCCAGTCAATGCGCATGAAGGATACACATGGATAATATCAGTTAACACAAGAATGCCGGGGGAAAGCGTAGCGCCACCTGTTATAACTGAAAGCGATTGCAAATAACGCAGCAAGGTAGAAACATCATCGCCCAATGGCAAAGCGCCCGCTGAAGACCTGTTTTTAGCAAGACCTGTGCCAGCCGTTCCTGTCAATACAACAGAGCCACCCGTACCAGCACCAGACAAGCACTCATGCCAGCGACCAGCAACAGACGTTGCACCAGTCACAACCGTTCTGTTATACGGCATACGCTGACGCTGACCAGCGGTTTTAGCAGCTACGATACTATCAACACCTGAAAAAGCCATATTATTGTTCTCCTACCGTCATAGTGCCGATGGCAAACTGTGGCACAGAGTTGATATTGACCGTAATTGATGAAGCCAGCGCAGCGGTGACAATAACTGTTCCAGCACCAGAAGCATTCTCACCAAGTGATGCGTGAGTAACAACTTGCGGCAACGTGCCTCCAGTGCATGTTCCAAACTGTAACAAGAGGTTCGTAGCTGCTACACCTGCTGCTGCTGCATTGAATCCACCGGCGCCACTGCGAGTGATAGGGATACGAGCATATCCTGTGTACACCACTTCATTGGTCAGTTGATCTCCACCAAGACCTACCGCACCAGTGTGTAGCGAAACATATAGCGTACTTGCGCCATCCCAAGACGGGGCGACATTGCGAACGAGGTAATTGACTACATCGTTTGCGGATTGCGTTGTCTTATCTGCCATTACCTTACCCTCTTACAGTTAAATTACCATCCGCTAGGATTATATGAATTACCACCGCCACTGCCTCCATCTACTAGCTCGAAACCAGTCTGCCCGGCATTAACAGCAACAACTTTGTTCGCGTTGCCTGTATAGACAAGCGCAGATATTGAATCCAGTTTATCACTATGCGGCTGCACACTCGCCCCGCCAAGTGCTTTTTTAATCGCTGCATCAGCGTAACCGCGCTCTCTACTCACGACTGGATAAACCCGTCAATACATACGGCAGTAATACTGGCTGCTGTTCCAGCCTGAGCCTGTAACTTTCCGCCGACTGTCATAACCGGAATATCAATGTCAATGAAGGTATTTGCTGCCAGACTGGTGACAGGCAGACAACAATTACTGTCAGAAGCTGAACCTGATTGCTGAACTGCCCATGCTTGGATTGTAGCAGCAAGTGCCGTAGTGTTAGAGAACCGCACACGCATGTTACGCAACAGGCTTGTAGTCGGGCTTGTAGGCACTGTGTACAGCGTCTCTACGGCAGCGTTATTAACCTGATTTGGCGCAAATAGTTGTGAGAATGCGATAGCCATTATGTCATACCTATAAACGCTTTGATTTCGTTAATCTGGTTTTGCATTGAATTGTTTTGCTGCCCGCCAGATAAAGCAATGCTGTATATTTCCTCAGTAGTCTGGCTATTTTCAGCGGGCGTTGTTTCTGTTGCCTGTCTTACCAAAGACTCGAACGCCCGTATCATATCGGGAGTCTTGAATACTTGCGCTATCTGATCACGCTGAAAATTAGTGTTAACTTCATTGCTAGACATACAGCGGCTCCATTCTAGCCTCTAGTCTGGCTACTGTCATGTGCGCATCACTTGTGCCTCCGAATCGCTGCATTCTGTAATTCTGCATGTGCCCCATCTGTAACCACTGAATACGGGCATTCAGATCACCACGGTTAATCGCCTTGGTGTATCGTCTGTTGCTCCACGTCACGCCGTTAACAGAGTATTGCGTCCAGATAGTAGCGTCATTAGAAGCGGGCGCTCTAGAAGGAAGCCCGACTAATTCCATTGAGTGAAATATCGCACCCATGCCTTCATTGTAAACTATGAGTGTGCCAAAATCCCATGCTACCGGATCGCCATAATGTGAGGATGTATCATCTGTCAGATAGCCGACACGATAAGACAAAGGATCACCGCAAAGCCACTTGTCATACGCATACACAAACGAGCGAGCGCGGTACTGGCCTTGTTCAGCAGCACCGGATGATAGAGTAAACCAGACAGGCATCTGCAATGCAGCACTT